>JAESGQ010000041.1_pt1 | contig 271420 bp, 258 predicted proteins | sample 9266251 | NCBI WGS metagenome assembly JAESGQ01 (sample SAMN17056778, study PRJNA650883) | algae metagenome | isolation source: Kaiparowitsia implicata GSE-PSE-MK54-09C and co-occurring heterotrophs from... | place: USA: Kaiparowits Plateau, Grand Staircase Escalante National Monument, UT ...
AGCTCTGCATCTACAACAAGACCGAACAGGCCAAGGCCACCGACAAGCTCGACTACTGGGAAAGCGTCTGGAAGCGTCGCGACAGCTTCGATGCAGCAGACCCAGACAACTACAACCCCGACCAAGCGGTATGGCGTGTAGAGCTGCGCTATCACCACTCAATCATTCAACAATTCGCCAGTGGCTCGCTCGATGTGAGAACCGGTGAAGCCATCGACACCCGTTCGTTTGCAGCGTTTGCCGGGCATCTGGACGGCCTGTGGCGCTATGGCCTACGCCAGTTCAAGTTGCTATGCCGCCCAGGCTACTTCGCCCCGATCTGGACCCTGATCCGTGAAGACGTCCGCGTAGACCTGCCGGTCGATTCGCTGCTTGATGACACCGAATACAAGCGCTACTACAAGACCTCGCGCGGCTTCTCTGGCAAGAACGTCGAGCTCTTCCTGGGCAACTTCGTCAGCCTGCTGGCAAGGGAGCGGGTGGGTGCAAAAAAGGCCTTTGACCGGCTGCAGGCATGGGAGTGTTGGCCGGTCATTCGTGATCACTACGCCGCCAAGGACATGAGTGAGTACGACATCTACCAGCACATCAAGAAGTTGCTAGAGGAACGCAACGTAAGGTGGGGTAGGGCAGTATGACTGCACGCAAGGAAGGCAAAACATGGACGGCTGATTTCTACGAAAATGGCCGCTCTGGGCGCCGCATCAGGAAGTACGGATTCCTAACCAAGTCTGCAGCCCAGCGCTATGAATCTGATTACTTCTCAACCTTCAATCAGACCGGCCGGCCTCTAGATGATCGTCTGTCTGATTTGGTGAATGTTTGGTATGACCTCCACGGCTGCTCCCTCAAGGATGAGAAAGCCCGGCTTTCCCGTACCAAGGCGATTGTCGAACGCCTGGGTAATCCGCTCGCATCCGAATTCGAGTCGCTGGCCTGGGCGCGTTATCGCCAAGCTCGTTTGAAAGAGGCGTCACCGCATACGGTTAACCATGAGCAGCGCTACCTATCGGCGGTGTTCTCTGAGCTGATCCGCCTCGGTGCATGGTCAGGTAAGAACCCGCTCGCCAATATTCGTCAGATCAAGACTGACCAAACCGAGCTGTCGTTTCTCACCTTGGAGCAGATCAATGAACTGCTGGAAGAGTGCCGAAACTCCACCAATAACCATACATATCCGGTTGCCCTGATCTGCTTGGCCACTGGGGCGCGTTGGGATGAAGCCGAAAGCCTAGGCCGAGCTGCTATCTTCGGTGGTAAGGCGCATTTTCACCGGACTAAGAACCGCCAGTCCCGCTCGGTGCCGATACCCAAGGAAGTGGAAGAGGCCGCTCTAAAGGTGGCCATGCCGGGAACCGGTAGGCTCTTCATGTCCTGTCGGGCTGCTTTCCGTGGTGCCTATGAGCGCTGTGGCTTCCAAACGCCAGGGCAGCTAACTCACATCCTGCGGCACACCTTCGCCAGCCATTACATGATGGCCGGTGGCGACATCCTCAGCCTTCAGCGAATCCTTGGGCATTCCTCTATCACCATGACCATGCGCTATGCACATCTATCGCCCGATCATCTGGAATCTGCATTACGTTTCTCTCCGCTGGCGCAAATATCTTCTTTCCGAGGTTAATTGGTTAGAACTGCTCCAGCAGGTAAGCTTCATTTTTTTCTGTAGATGGATCTCATGATGCACTTCAAAAGCTGTCGAAAAGTCTTTATTGCTATGGCCTTCAGCGCCAGTGCTATGGCCGTTGATGCCGCGCCTCACTCCGCATCTTGCGTATCTAAACAGCCGATGTACCTACAAAGCATGAACCTTATGGTCAACATGCTGGGCAGCTATTACACCTCGGGCTCTTATGAACTGCTAGATGACACGTTGACCTGTTTGATGGTTCCTGAAGTTCGTTTTGAGTCGGGTCGTAGTGGTGCCAGTGGTGTTTATTGGTTCTACAGAACGCAATTTCCTGCGTCTGGCGTTGCTTCAGGTGAAGCCGAGCGTATTGCTAATTGGAAGTCGTCTAACCGCCACTCGAAATTTGCTGAGTTTGCTGAGTTGCGGTTGCTCTACTCTAACGCCTGGGGTGCAAGGGGGAGTGAATATGCAAACAAGACTCCTGAGGAGAGCATGCAAGAGTTCAAGCGGCGGCTAGATCAGACCGAGACCGCCATCTTGAACGCTTCTCCCGAGGTCCGTGATACGCCACTAGCTCAGAATTTGTTGCTGGCAGTAGCCACTGACGGTGGTGGTACTAAAGCGCCTATAGAGGTGTTTCAGGAGGGGGTTACAAAGTGGCCTACCTACTACGATTTTCATGAGGTGCTATTGAGTCGTCTTGTCCCACGTTGGGGCGGTAGCTGGGATATGGCTGATCAGTTTGTTAAGTATTGGGCTCATCAAACAAAGGCAACTGAAGGTGATGCCATGTATGCCCGACTTTACTCCAGCCTCGTGAAGTCCAATGAGAATCCTGGGGAAACCTTGATCGATTGGTCGCGTATGAAGGGAAGCCTGGATGATCTAAATCGCTACTACCCAAGTAGCACGTCAGCGAACCTGGCGTTTAGCTATGCATGTGTATACGGCGATGAAGCCTATCTGAAGAAGGCAGTGTCGCTTGTTCAGCAGTACGGAGCTGATCAATCGGATTGGCTGCGCTGGACGCCAATGGCTTGTGTCCAAAATCTACAGTAGAGAAGTGACTGCGCCCTGCCAGTAGGTGGGGCTCAGTAGTCGGGATGTAGTCTGTTTGTAGTCTGCCCGGAAAACAAAAAAGGGCTTACCTTTCGGTAAACCCTTGTTTTGTTTGGTGGCTACGCAGGGACTTGAACCCCGGACCCCAGCATTATGAATGCTATGCTCTAACCAGCTGAGCTACGTAGCCGAGTGGCGCGCATTATTCGCGTCTTGGGGTTGGGTGTCAACCCTGTTGAGTGAAAATTTCTGCGCGCGATCAAGCGCTTACACGTTAAAGCGGAAATGCATGACGTCGCCGTCTTTAACGATGTAGTCCTTGCCTTCCAGGCGCCATTTGCCGGCCTCTTTGGTGCCGGCTTCGCCCTTGTACTGGATGAAGTCGTTGTAGGCGATGACTTCGGCGCGGATAAAGCCTTTTTCGAAGTCGGTGTGGATCACTCCAGCGGCCTGCGGGGCGGTGGCGCCGACGCGGACGGTCCAGGCGCGGACTTCTTCGACGCCTGCGGTAAAGTAGGTCTGCAGGTGGAGCATTTCGTAGCCGGCGCGGATTACGCGGTTCAGGCCGGGTTCTTCGAGGCCCAGGGCTTCGAGGAACATGTCTTTTTCTTCACCGTCGTCGAGCTCGGCGATTTCCGCTTCGATCTTGTTGCACACCGGCACCACGATCGCGCCTTCTTCGTCGGCAATGGCGCGTACGACGTCGAGCAGCGGGTTGTTCTCAAAGCCGTCTTCGGCAACGTTGGCGATGTACATCACCGGCTTGGTGGTGAGCAGATGGAAGCCGCGGATCACCGCTTTTTCGTCGGTGCTCATGTTCTTCATCAGGCTGCGTGCTGGCTTGCCTTCGCTGAAGTGGGTGATCAGCTGCTCGAGCAGGCCTTTCTGCACGACTGCTTCTTTGTCACCGCCTTTGGCGTTGCGGGTGACTTTCTGCAGTTGCTTCTCGCAGCTGTCGAGGTCGGCGAAGATCAGTTCCAGGTCGATGATTTCGATGTCGCGCTTGGGGTCGACACTGTTGGCGACGTGAATGACGTTTTCGTCTTCGAAGCAGCGCACTACGTGGGCGATGGCGTCGGTCTCGCGGATGTTGGCGAGGAACTTGTTGCCCAGGCCTTCGCCTTTCGACGCGCCCGCTACCAGGCCGGCGATATCGACGAATTCCATGGTGGTCGGCAGGATGCGCTTGGGGTTGACGATGGCCGCCAACGCCGCGAGGCGTGGGTCGGGCATCGGCACGATGCCGCTGTTCGGTTCGATGGTGCAGAACGGAAAGTTCTCGGCCGCAATACCGGATTTGGTGAGGGCGTTGAACAGGGTGGACTTGCCGACGTTGGGCAGGCCGACGATGCCGCAGTTGAATCCCATGGTGTGTCCCTCGCGCGAATGGCGGTAAAGAGTTAGGAGGTGGCTTTCTGGCTGTGCAGCTTGTGCATGGCCTTGCTCCAGTCGCCTGCGAGTATTTCCGGCAGGGTACCTAGGGCAAAGTCGATGCTGGTATCCAGCAGTTCCTGTTCGCTGCGTGGGGCGCGGCCGAGGACGAAGTTGGAGACCATGCTGCTGTGCCCGGGATGGCCGATGCCAAGCCGCAGGCGGTAAAAATTATTCTGATTGCCGAGCTGAGCGATGATATCGCGCAGTCCGTTATGCCCGCCGTGCCCGCCACCCTGTTTGAGTTTGGCGACGCCTGGCGGCATATCGAGTTCGTCGTGGGCCACCAGAATGGCTTCCGGCGGGATGCGGAAGAAATTCGCCAATGCCGCTACGGCCTGGCCGCTGCGGTTCATAAAGGTGGTGGGGATCAATAGGCGAACATCGCGGCCCTGATGGCTGAATTTGCCAACCAGGCCAAAATACTTTTTGTCGAGGCTCAGGTTGATGCGCTGGCTGTCTGCCAGGCGCTCAACGAAAAGGGCCCCTGCATTATGCCGGGTCTGGTCGTATTCAGGGCCGGGGTTACCCAGGCCAACGATCAGTTGTACGGCAGTCATGTCAGGAGCCCTTTGATGGAAATAGCCCGGCAGAATCGCATGCCGGGCTGGTTTCCGATGCTGCGAGGTTTACTCGGCAGCGCCTTCTTCTGCATCTTTAACAACGCGCGAGGCGTGGATGTTAGCCACTGCCAGGTCGTTACCGTGCGCCAGCGCAACCAGCTCAACGCCTTTTGGCAGTTTCAGATCGGCCAGGTGAACGATCTGACCGATTTCAACGGCAGCCATGTCTACTTCGATGAATTCCGGCAGGTCTTTCGGCAGGCAGGAAACTTCTACTTCAGACAATACGTGGGAAACTTCGCCACCTTGCTGCTTAACGCCAACCGAGGTTTCCTGGTTGAGGAAGTGCAGAGGTACGATAGCGGTCAGTTTCTGGCCAGCGACTACGCGAACGAAGTCAGCGTGCAGCACATAGCCTTTGGCTGGATGGCGCTGCAGGGCTTTGATGATCACGCTTTCGTTGCTGCCGGCTACGTTCAGGCTCAGCACGTGGCTGTAGGCTGCTTCGTTTTCCAGCAGTTTGGCCAGTTCTTTGGCCAGCAGGCTGATCGATTGTGGAGCTTTTTCGCCACCGTAAATTACGGCAGGAACCATGGCAACGTTACGACGCAGGCGGCGGCTCGCACCTTTCCCCAGGTCGGAACGCACTTCGGCATTCAGGGCAAATTCAGTCATTTCACTTCTCCAAAATAACCAAACCGTCCGTTACGCTTGCGACCAGCGACGGGACGGTTGGTTGAAAGGCCTTGCCATTAGGGCAGGGCGTTTGCGCTCAGGGCGTGTGCCGAATTAACGGAACATCGCGCTGATCGATTCTTCATTGCTGATGCGGCGGACCGCTTCAGCTACTACCGGGGCGATGTCCAGTTGGCGAATACGCGAACAGGATTGCGCAGCGGCGGACAGCGGGATGGTGTTGGTCACCACCAGTTCGTCGAGTACGGATTTTTCAATGTTTTCGATCGCGCGGCCAGACAGTACAGCGTGTGTGGCGTAGGCGAAGACTTTCGAGGCGCCATGTTCTTTCAGCGCTTTGGCGGCGTGGCACAGGGTGCCGGCGGTATCCACCATGTCGTCGACCAGGATGCAGGTACGGCCTTCAACATCACCGATGATGTGCATCACTTCGGAGTGGTTGGCTTTCTCGCGGCGCTTGTCGATGATCGCCAGGTCAACACCCAGGGACTTGGCCACGGCGCGTGCGCGCACTACGCCGCCGATGTCCGGGGAGACAATCATCAGGTTTTCAAAGCGCTGGTCTTCGATATCGTCCACCAGCACTGGGGAGCCGTAGATGTTATCTACTGGGATGTCGAAGAAACCCTGGATCTGATCCGCGTGCAGGTCGACGGTCAAAACCCGGTCGATACCTACAACGGTGAGCATGTCAGCCACAACTTTGGCGCTGATGGCCACGCGAGCGGAGCGCGGACGGCGATCCTGACGGGCATAGCCGAAGTAGGGGATAACTGCAGTAATTCGGGTCGCTGAGGAGCGGCGGAAGGCGTCGGCCATCACTACCAGTTCCATCAGGTTATCGTTGGTTGGCGCGCACGTCGGTTGAATCAGGAAGACGTCTTTACCGCGGACGTTTTCGTTGATTTCAATCATGATCTCGCCGTCGGAAAATTTACCGACAGAAGCATCACCGAGGGGAATGTGCAGCTGACGTACGATACGTCGCGCCAGATCGGGGTTAGCGTTCCCCGTAAAAACCATCATCTTGGACACGCGCAGTACCTGCCGGCTGGGGGTATACCTGGATGAGTACAGAAATGGCAGGGGCGGCTGGATTCGAACCAACGCATGCCAGGATCAAAACCTGGTGCCTTACCGCTTGGCGACGCCCCTGTATCCTGTGTAACCGAATGCTTTGAGTTGTGTATCCGCTCCAGGGCGGAAATGGCAGGGGCGGCTGGATTCGAACCAACGCATGCCAGGATCAAAACCTGGTGCCTTACCGCTTGGCGACGCCCCTATTACCGTACAACTCTGTGCTCTTAATTACTAAGAGCGAACATTCACTTCCTGACCAATGTTTCGAGCTTGCGGTGCAACATCGAAATGTTACGGCCTTGGGCAATAAAACTTGGCAAAGTGGCTGGAAGTTGGCGGGCGACTTTATCAGCATCGTCCTGGTTTGGGAAGCTCCCAAACACACAAGCTCCAGTGCCGGTTAATCTGGTTGGAACAAATTTGTTCAACAAGATCAAAGCGTTACGAACTTCTGGATAACGCTTCGTGACCACCGGCTGGCAGTCGTTACGACCACCCCCCTCAAGAAGGCTGCGAACTTTAATGGGCGGCGTATCCCGTGTCAACTCGGGGTCGGAGAAAATTTCCGCTGTGCTGACAAGTACTTGCGGAATCGCGACAAGAAACCAGGGTTCGCTCAGGGTCACCGGTTGCAGCTTTTCACCTACACCTTCGGCAAAGGCGGCGTGGCCGCGTACGAATACCGGCACGTCTGCCCCGAGGCTCAAGCCCAGGGTGGCCAGTTGGTCTTCGTTGCAATTCAGCTGCCACAGGTAGTTGAGGCCGAGCAGGGTGGTGGCTGCATCCGAGCTGCCGCCACCTATGCCGCCCCCCATGGGCAGGCGTTTGTCGAGCCAGATGTCGGCACCCTGTCTGCAGTTTGCGTGCTGTTGCAGTAGGCGCGCGGCGCGCACGATCAGGTTGCTGTCGTGGGACACGCCGTCGATGGGCGTATGCAGGTGAATTTCCCCGTCGGTGCGCAGGGTGAAGCCCAGCTCATCGCCGAAGTCGAGAAACTGAAACAGGGTTTGCAACTCGTGATAGCCATCGGCGCGGCGGCCGAGGATATGCAACATCAGGTTGAGCTTGGCCGGTGCCGGCAGAATCAGTTCGGCAGAGGTGGGTATTGCCGGGGCGCTCATTGACCGAGCTGGCGCGGTTGCCAGTCCTTGATCACAAGAGTGACTTGCAGATCAAAGCCGCTGAGCTTGATGCGCTCGGGCAGCCAGAAGCCATTCTGTTCTGCATAGCTCAGGTACTCGACGTGCCAGCCGTCCTGACTCAGTTGCGCCAGGTGGCTTTGGCTGTCGAGGTTTAGGCGGCTTTTGCTGTCGGGGGAGGGCAAGCCGCGAATCCACCAGAGCAGGTGGGACACCGGCAGGTTCAGGCCTAGTTGGTCTTGCAGCAGCTGTTCCGGCGACTCGGCCTGGTAGCGGCCTTGGTTGGCGACTTCCAGCTGGATTGCGCCAGGGCGGCCGGTCAGGCGTGCAGCGCCGCGACCCAGTGGGCCGGACAGGCGGATGTCGTAGTAGTCCTGGCGTTGCAGCCAGAACAGGGTGCCGCTGCCGGAGTCTTTTGGTGCGCGGATGCCGACTTTGCCATTGATCTGCCAGGCGTCCAGGCTGCTGATCTGCTGCTTGTGGGCTTGCCAGCTTTGCGCATCGCCCTGGCCTTCGAGGGCTTCACGGGAGGTCAGGCCGGCGCAGCCGGCCAATAATGTGATCAGGCTGAAAACTATCAGGTGGCGCGCAAGCATCAGAGTGTCTCTGCTCCGGTCAGGCGCAACAGGGTGCTGCGCAGGATTGTGCTGTCGGGTTGCTGTTTCAGAGCTTCACGCCAGAGTTTGCGCGCTTCTTTCTGTTTGCCCTGAGCCCACAGTACTTCACCCAGATGGGCGGCTACTTCGTGGTCGGGGAATTCCTGCAGCGCTTGACGCAGTAGGCGTTCAGCCTCGTCCAGATTGCCCAGGCGGTAATTTACCCAGCCGAGGCTGTCGAGAATCGCCGGGTCTTCCGGATTGAGCTGGTGCGCTTGCTCGATCAGCTGTTTGGCTTCGGCGTAACGCGTGGTGCGGTCGGCCAGGGTGTAGCCCAGAGCGTTGAGGGCCATGGCGTTGTCCGGTTCGCGCTCGAGAATAAAGCGCAGGTCTTGCTCCAGCAGGGCCAGATTGTCGCGTTTTTCCGCGAGCATGGCGCGGGTGTAGAGCAGGTTGAGGTCTTCCGGGAACTGCTCCAGGGCTTGCTGGATCAGCTGCCAGGCGCGCTCGGTGTCCTGCTGTTTGGACCAGGCCTCGGCCTCAATCAGGTACAGCTGGATGGCGTAGTCAGGCTGGCTTTCGCGGGCCTGGCGCAGGCGCTCGGAGGCATCTTCGGTGCGTTGCTCCTTGAACAGCAAATCGCTCTGCCGAGCCTGGGCGGGCAGGTAGTCGTTGCCAGGGCCGACCATGGCGTATTCGATCAGCGCGCTCGGGGTGTCGCCGAGTTCTTCATAGGCGCGAGCCAGGTTGTAGTGTGCCGCCTCCACATGGCTGCCGCGCTCGACCAGTTCTTCCAGGTAGACAATCGCCTCTTCCCAGGCTTTGGCTTCCAGGCAGACCAGGGCCAGGGAGAAACGCAGGTCGTCGTCGTTGGGGTGTTGCTGCAGCAGCGAGGCAAACTCGCCTTTGGCCTCGTCAAGGCGATCTTCGGCCACCAGCAGGCGGGCGTATGTCAGGCGCAGGCGTTTGTCGTCCGGGTGCTGCTCAATGCCTTTTTCCAGCAGTGGCAGGGCGTCGTCGTTGCGCTCAAGGCTTTGCAGCAGGCGCGCGTGCAGCAGGATCGAAGCGATGGGGCGATCTTTGCTGGGTTGTTGCTCCAGCAGTTCCAGGGCTTCCTGCGGGCGACCATCCTGTTGCAGCAACAGGGCTTTGCCAAATTGCAGCTGGCTGTTGTCCGGGTATTTGGCCTGCAGGCGATCAAAGCTTTGCAGCAGACCGGCGCGGGTATCCGGGTCGGTTTCTGCGGCGGATAAGGCAAGGAAGTCGAAATGCGTATCGCCCTGACGCTGCAGCACCTGCTCCATAAAGGTCATGGATTCGTCATAACGACCGGCGCGCGCCAGTTGCACGGCAGCGGCGCGCTGCGCGTCGATATTCTCGGGTGCGGTCTTGGCCCACAGCAGGCTGGTTTCCAGCGCGGGCTGCTCGGCCCCCAGGTACTCAGCTATACGAAAACCGCGCTCGGCGACGCCAGCATCCTGGGTGGCATTGGCCTGCTCTACATAGTTTTCCAGGGCAATGTCGAAGCGGTTGCGTTGGCCGGCCAGTTCCGCGATCAGTAGCGACAGCAGGGTTTCCTGGCTGAAGTTGCGGTAAACCTGCGGCTGCGTTTCTGCGGCGACAACAGCGGGATCTTCCACCGGTGGCGTGCCATCCGGGGCAGAGGGGGCAAAGGTCTGGCAGCCACTTAAAAAGGCAGCGGCAGTCAGCAACGCGAAGGATCTATTCATAGGAAGAGTATGTGGCCAACCTGCGGTTTGGGCATCATGACACAAGCGCTGGGGCAAGCCCATGGGCTGCAATGATGCGGATTAAGAGATAAACCTGGCTATTGGGACAATAGGCCGCAGTGGTTGTTCTCGCTTTGCCGAAGTAGGACAATTGCCGGCTTACACTCCCTGTCAGCGACGTGCATGGCCTTTATTGCCCTCGGTATCAACCACAAGACCGCCTCGGTGGACGTCCGCGAACGCGTGGCTTTCACCCCCGAGCAGTTGGTTGAAGCATTGCAGCAGCTGTGTCAGCGCACCAGCAGCCGGGAAGCGGCGATTCTTTCGACCTGCAATCGCAGTGAGCTGTACCTCGAACAGGATGACTTGAGCGCCGATGAGGTGCTGGCCTGGCTGGCCAATTATCACCGGCTAAGTCTCGAAGAGTTGCGCGCCTGCGCCTATATCCATGCCGATGACGAAGCCGTGCGCCATATGATGCGCGTAGCTTCCGGACTGGACTCCATGGTGCTGGGCGAGCCACAGATTCTCGGTCAGATGAAATCGGCATTTGCCGTGGCCCGTGAAGCCGGCACCCTCGGTCCGCTGCTGGGGCGCTTGTTTCAGGCCACCTTCAGCACCGCCAAGACTGTGCGCACCGATACCGCGATTGGCGAAAACCCGGTGTCCGTGGCCTTTGCCGCCGTCAGCCTGGCCAAGCAGATTTTCGCCGACTTGCACCGCAGCCAGGCGCTGCTGATCGGCGCCGGTGAAACCATCAGCCTGGTTGCCCGCCATCTGCACGATCAGGGCATCAAGCGCATCGTGGTAGCAAACCGTACTCTGGAACGCGCCAGCAGCCTGGCCGAACAATTTGGCGCCCACGCCGTGCTGCTTTCGGAAATCCCCTATGAGCTGGTCAACAGCGATATCGTGATCAGCTCCACTGCCAGCCAGCTGCCGATTCTCGGCAAGGGCGCGGTCGAGCGCGCGCTGAAGCAGCGCAAGCACAAGCCGATCTTTATGGTCGACATCGCCGTGCCGCGCGATATCGAGCCGGAAGTCGGCGAGCTGGACGACGTTTACCTCTACACCGTCGATGATCTGCATGAGGTGATCGCGGAAAATCTCAAAAGCCGCCAGGGCGCCGCTCAGGCCGCCGAAGAGCTGGTCAGCGTCGGTGCGCAGGACTTTATGCAGCGCCTGCGCGAGCTGGCGGCGGTGGATGTGCTCAAGGCCTACCGTCAGCAAGCCGAGCGTCTGCGCGACGAGGAGCTGAACAAAGCCCTGCGCCTGCTCAGTAACGGCAGTTCGGCCGAGGATGTACTGGCGCTGCTGGCTCGCGGTCTGACCAACAAATTGCTGCATGCGCCCAGCGTGCAGCTGAAAAAATTCTCTGCTGACGGCCGCGTCGATGCGCTGGGCGTGGCTCAAGAACTGTTTGCCCTCGACGAGGGCGCGCCGCCTGCTTCTACCCATAGCAGTTCGGCTAATAAATAAAGGTCTGCAATGAAAGCGTCACTGATCAATAAACTCGACCTGTTGCAGGATCGTTTCGAAGAGCTGACCGCGCTGCTTGGCGATGCCGAGGTGATCAGCAATCAGCCGCAGTTTCGCGCCTATTCCAAGGAGTACGCCGAGATTGAGCCGGTGTACCAGGCGTTCAGTGCGTTCCGCAAAGTCCAGTCCGACCTCGAAGGTGCGCAGGCGCTGCTCAAGGACAGTGACCCGGATATGCGCGAGATGGCTGAGGAAGAAGTCGCCGAGGCCAAGGAACAGCTGATTGAGCTGGAAGCCAGCCTGCAACGCATGTTGCTGCCGAAAGACCCCAACGACGGCCGTAACGTGTTCCTCGAAGTGCGCGCCGGTACTGGCGGCGACGAGGCGGCGATCTTCTCCGGCGACCTGTTCCGCATGTATTCGCGCTATGCCGAGCGCCAGGGCTGGCGGGTGGAAGTACTTTCAGCCAGCGAAGGCGAGCATGGCGGCTATAAGGAGGTGATAGCCCGGGTCGAGGGCGACAACGTCTACGGCAAGCTCAAGTTCGAGTCGGGCGCGCACCGCGTACAGCGCGTGCCGGAAACCGAATCCCAGGGCCGTATCCACACCTCGGCCTGCACCGTTGCCGTGCTGCCCGAGCCGGATGAGCAGATGGCCATCGATATCAACCCGGCCGATTTGCGCGTGGACACCTACCGCAGCTCCGGCGCCGGTGGGCAGCACGTTAACACCACCGACTCGGCGATCCGCATCACCCACATTCCTACTGGCACCGTGGTGGAATGTCAGGAAGAACGCTCGCAGCACAAGAACCGCGCCAAGGCCATGGCCTGGCTCGCGGCGAAACTGAAGGACCAGCAGGAAGCCGCCGCGCACAAGGAAATTTCCGACTCGCGCAAACTGTTGGTGGGTTCCGGCGACCGCTCCGAGCGCATCCGCACCTACAACTTCCCGCAAGGGCGGGTCACCGATCACCGCATCAACCTGACCCTGTATTCGCTCAACGAAGTGATTGCTGGCGGCGTCGAAGCGATTATCGAGCCGCTGCTGGTCGAATATCAGGCCGATCAGCTGGCCGCGCTGGGCGATTGATGCGGGTTTGAGCATGTCCCGGAGTGCATCCGGGCTACGGAAATAAATCCCATGGCCACTATCGAATCCCTGCTCAACCACGCCGAACTACCCGACTCGCCGACTCCGCGTTTGGATGCCGAGCTATTGCTCGCCCACGCCCTAGGCAAGTCGCGCAGCTATCTGCATACCTGGCCGGAGCGCGAACTTGAGACCGAGCAGCTTGAGCGTTATCAGGCCGCAATCGTTCGGCGTCAGGCTGGCGAGCCGGTGGCCTATATCCTCGGTCAGCAGGGCTTCTGGAGCCTGGAGCTGGAAGTTGCGTCGCATACCCTGATCCCACGGCCGGATACCGAGTTGCTGGTGGAGACCGTTCTGGCGCTGCTGCCGGCCACGCCTGCTGCGCTGCTCGATCTCGGCACCGGCACCGGTGCGATTGCCCTGGCTTTGGCCAGCGAGCGTCCAGCCTGGCAGCTAACCGGTGTGGATCGCGTACCCGATGCGGTGGCCCTGGCCGAACGCAATCGCGTGCGGCTCAAACTAAGCAATGCCAACTTTGTAGCAAGCCACTGGTTTAGCGCCCTGGCCGGGCAGCGCTATCAGCTAATCGTCAGCAACCCGCCTTATATCGCCGCCAATGATCGCCATCTGGCCGAAGGCGATGTGCGCTTCGAACCGAGTAGCGCCCTGGTGGCCGGTGCGGATGGGCTGGACGATATTCGTCTGATCATTGAACAGGCACCGGGCTATCTTGAGGCGGGCGGCTGGCTGCTGCTGGAACATGGCTTCGATCAGGCCGCAGCGGTGCGCGAGCTGCTTAGCGCGCGTGGCTTTAGCTCGGTGGAAAGCCGGCGTGACCTGGGCGGCCATGAGCGCATCAGTCTGGGACGCTTCGATAATGAGTGACGCCATGAGTGCGCAGGACATGCTGAATGACGAGGAGCTGCTGCGCTATAGCCGGCAGATTCTCCTGCAACAGATCGATATCGCCGGCCAGCTGCGCCTGAAAAACAGCCGCGCGCTGATCATTGGTCTTGGCGGCCTGGGTTCGCCGGTGGCGCTGTATCTGGCGGCTGCGGGTGTCGGTGAGTTGCATCTGGCGGACTTCGACACAGTCGACCTGACCAACCTGCAACGACAGATCGCCCATGACACCGCCAGCATTGGTCTAAGCAAGGTCGACTCGGCAAGCAAGCGCCTGCTGGCGATCAATCCGCAGTTGCGTCTGCAAACCCATAGCAATGGCCTGGACAGCGACTCGCTGGCCGCAGCGGTTGCCGCCGTGGACCTGGTGCTGGATTGCTCGGACAACTTCAACACCCGCGAGGCGGTCAACGCCGCTTGCGTGGCCGCTAAGGTGCCGCTGGTCAGCGGCGCGGCGATTCGCCTGGAAGGCCAGCTCTCGGTGTTCGATCCACGGCGCGATGACAGCCCCTGCTACCACTGCATCTATGGCCATGGCAGCGAAGCCGAGCTGACCTGCAGCGAAGCCGGTGTGGTTGGCCCGTTGGTCGGCCTGGTCGGCAGCCTGCAGGCGCTGGAAGCCTTGAAGCTGCTGGCGCAGTTTGGCGAGCCGCTGGTCGGCCGCTTGCTGTTGATCGATGCGCTGGGCAGCCGTTTCCGTGAGCTGCGGGTTAAACGCGATCCGGGTTGCAGCGTGTGTGGAGTGGCCAGCGGTGAGTAACGCGCCGATTGGCGTATTCGACTCCGGCGTCGGCGGCTTGTCGGTGCTGCGCGAGATTAGCGCGCTGCTGCCGAATGAGTCGCTGCTCTATGTGGCCGACAGCGGCCATGTGCCTTACGGCGAGAAGAGCCCGGAATTTATCCGCGAGCGCTGCCGGGTGTTGGCCGAGTTTCTGCTGGCTCAGGGCGCCAAGGCGCTGGTGCTGGCCTGCAATACCGCCACGGTGGCGGGGGTGGCCGACTTGCGTGAGCTCTATCCGCAGCTGCCATTGGTGGGCATGGAACCGGCGGTCAAGCCTGCTGCTGCTGCCACGCAGACTGGTGTGGTCGGCGTACTGGCCACCACCGGCACGCTGAAAAGCGCCAAGTTCGCCGCCTTGCTCGATCGTTTTGCCAACGATGTGCGGGTGATTACCCAGTCTTGTCCAGGGTTGGTCGAGCGTATTGAAGCCGGTGAGTTGGATAGCCAGGCTACCCGCGAGTTGCTGCAGGGTTTTGTCGCGCCGCTACTGGTCGAGGGCTGCGACACACTTATTCTCGGTTGTACCCATTACCCCTTTATCAAGCCGCTACTGCGCAGCCTGGTGCCGGACTCGATCAGCCTGATCGACACGGGTGCGGCGGTCGCGCGGCAAGTCCAGCGCCTGCTGACCAGCCATGATCTGCTGGCCAGCGGTCCGGCGCAGCCTGCGCAGTTCTGGTCGAGTGGCGACCCGGTGGCCATGCAGCGGGTTTTGCCTCTACTTTGGGGCGAGGCGGCACTGGTGCGCGCGCTGCCATAGCGCCTCGTTCTCAGCTGGTTATGCGGTTGCCTCAGCTAACAGCTGACCCGCACCCGTTCCGGTGCCAGGGTTTCGCAGTGGATACGTACCGGCATAAAGGTTTCGATTACCTGGATATTGCTATCCAGATGTTCCGTACGCCGCGGTGTGGTAAAGCTGCCGCCGCCGGCTAATGCCATGGGCAGCAGCAACTGATCGGCCAGGTGCTCGGCTACGGCGGTTTCGCCGCCTAGCCAATCGCGGGCCTGTTTCGCTACCTGATCGGCAACGTTCTCGGCGCGCAGCCGCGGCTGACCGAAGGCGGAGAACACTTCAGTGAGTTGCTCGCAACGTACCTCCAGCAGCAACGCATTGCCCGGCCCATGCTCTTGCGGTAAATGGACGAAATGCAGCGCCTCTTCCGGCAATTTCAGGCGTTTGGCCAAGCGCTCCAGCTCCCTCGCACCCACATGACCGGGCACGCCGGCCAGCAGGCAGCGCGCCTGCTGGTCGAGCACGGCGCCACGCTCCGGCAGATGCAGCGGTTGCAACTGGCCAGGCTGGACATGCAGCTCCAACTGGCCGCCGCCGGCCGGTGCGAAGCCATGGCGCAGCAGGGTTAATTCCAGCTGTGCGCCCATGCGCCGTAACAGCGGTAGCCAGGCATGCTGGAGAAAATCGCTCGGCGGTGCGGCTGGGTTGTGGGTGCCACCGCTGATCCGCAGGCGGCTGTTATCGGGCGCGCGCAGCAAGGCCGGCAGCAGCGTCTGCAACACCAGTGTGCAGCTACCAGCAGTGCCGATGCTGAAGCTGTAGTCGCCGGCCTGGATAGCACCAGGGCGAAAACTCAAACTCATTGAGCCCAGCTGCGCGCCTTCGACCTCAGCCCCACAAACCTCGGTCGCGGCCAGCACTGCAGTCAGGTGCTGACGCAACAAACCCGGCCGGCTGCGCTGGGCGCGGATATTGACGATGCGAAATGGCCGCCCGCTGACCATCGACAGGCTTAGCGCACTGCGCAATACCTGGCCCCCGCCGATGGCACCGTCCAGTTCGAGGAAATCCTTGTTCATTGGTCTTGTTGCTCCAGTTGTCATGATCACGGGGCGTTATGCAGGCCATTGTTTTGCCCAGTCGGCAGGTGGCAGTGGGGTGGGGACTGAGCTCGAAAAATCTGCCAGTTCTTGCCATTCCAACTGCTGCCCAGTGGGATCACTACAAACCAGCAGGCGGCCCGAGCGCCCTTGAGTCAGGCGACCCTTAGAGTCGAAGTCGACGAAATCGGCTGCGCCGAGGTCGGTTTCTCCATGCACGTTGAGCACGCGGAAGTGATCGGTTGTTTTGTAACGCTTGTCGCGCGTCGTTGTTCTGATGATTCGTACAGAGCCCTTGCAGCCGAGCTTTTCCAAGGGCGATTGGAGTCGCCAGTAATAACCCTGAAGTTCTTCGGTCGAGCAAGCCAGAGGTTGCCAGCCGTCGCGCAGGGCTATCTGCGTCGACAGGCTTTGCGGTTGGTATTTGGGCATCGGATAGCCGTGAACATCAATGCCCGTAGCTGGATAGTCCGGGTGGGCGCGCGGTGTGGGTAGGCCCAGGGTCACGCTTCTCTGGGGCGTAAACATACCCCCGCCATCCCAGCAGCCATTTGGCCAAAGCGCCAATGCACTGAAGAACGGTGGTCGGCTGATGGTGGTCCAGGTTTCGCCTACCCTGTCGCGATGGCTTGTGGTCCAGGCGCTGCCTTTTCTGGCTGAGTAGACAAACAGTTCGCCGTCTTCAGACAGATCGCACAGGTCTTCGTAGATTCGGGCTTTGATCCATTGACCTGGCTCCAGGCGATCGTTATCCAGGTGCCAGGTAATCAATTGCGCCCATCTGGATGGCCCCCGGCGCAGCAGAACGGCGACGGGGGCTTTTCGAGCGAACCTGACGGTCAGTCGGCAGATTGGGAGCGACCGGGTAATTTCCTTTTGCATTGCTGCTTCCTTACGAATAGCGCAGCACCGTCTCGCACAGGTAGCGGTCGAGGTCGGCCGTATCGCCACCCGCCTTGGGCAGTGCCGGCTGTGCTTCGGCTTGCTGCAAGGCCTGCTCGATAAACCCATGGATCGCCGCACGGCGTGGGCCATAGGCCGACTCCACCACCTGGCGCTTAAGCGTCAGCAGGGCATCGATCTCCGCCAGCAGGACGGGGTCACGCACTGTGGCGTCGAGCAGCGCGGCGAAGGTCATTGGCGGGCGGCCCAGGCCTTGGTCGATCCAGCGAACGGCCAGCAACGGGCGCAGCACATAGAGGTACTTCTTGAAGCGCACCTGCTCATCCTGCAGGTAGCCGCGAAAGTTCTTTTTGGCCATCGACAGGTAGTGATGCCGCGCCGCGGTCGGGCAGTAGAACTGCTCGGCCAGCTCGCGCAACTGCTCGGCGGCACCCGGCTCGCTGCGGTACACCAATGGCGAGTCCAGCCACTCCAGCAGCGTGGGGTTGGATTTGCGCAGCAGTTGCAGGGTCTTGCGCAGTTCCCAACCGCCGATATCCAGCTCATCGCTGAGCGGCCGCTCGATCACATCCCGCAGCGCGTCCACTCGCAGGTACCAGGGCTGGCGCTGCACATAGACGAAGCGCACGTCATAGTCGCTGTCCGGTGAAGCAAAGCCCCAGGCACGGCTGCCTGACTCGCAGGCGTAGAGCACGGTGACCTCGTGCTGCGCTTCTATTGCTTTCAGTTCGCGCAACACCCACTCGCGCATTTCTGCCGAGAGCGGGTGGCGTTGTTGATGCAGGTCCATCTGTTGTTACCTTCTGTTCGGTCGGGGTGCTGGCACCCCTTATCCTTTAACGCACACCACCTGGCGCAGGGTGTGTACCACTTCCACCAGCTCGCGTTGGGCGTGCATGACTTTTTCGATGTCCTTGTAGGCCATGGGGATCTCGTCGATTACGTCGAGGTCCTTGCGGCATTCCACATGGGCGGTGGCACGGATCTGGTCGTCCAGGCTGAACTGTTTCTTCGCCTGGGTACGGCTCATCACCCGGCCGGCGCCGTGGCTGCAAGAGCTGAACGCTTCTTCGTTGCCCAGACCGCGGACGATAAAGCTCTTTGCGCCCATGGAGCCGGGAATGATGCCCAGTTCGCCCTTCTGCGCCGACACCGCGCCCTTGCGGGTGATCAGTACGTCTTCACCGAAGTGGCGCTCCTTCTGTACATAGTTGTGGTGGCAGTTGACCGCCTGCAGGTTGGCCTCGAAAGGCTTACCGATCACCTGGCGCGCCGCGGCTATCACCGCCTGCATCATCAGTTCGCGGTTCTGTCGGGCGAAATCCTGGGCCCAGCCCACGGCCTCCACATAGTCCTGATAGTGCTGGCTGCCTTCTTCGAAGTAGGCCAGGTCCTTATCCGGCAGGTTGGCGATATGCTGACGCATATCGGCCTTGGCCAGTTCGATATACAGGCTGCCGATGGCGTTACCCACACCGCGCGAACCGCTGTGCAACATAAACCAGACACGCTGGGCCTCGTCCAGGCAGACCTCGATAAAGTGGTTGCCGGTTCCCAGGGTTCCCAGGTGTTTGCGGTTATTGGTCTTCTCCAGTCGCGGCTGTTTATCGGTGATCAGCTTGAAACGCCCGGCCAGATTCGCCCAGGCCTGGTCGGTGGCGTCGGGCACATTTTCCCAGGCGCCTTTATCGCGGCCTGCGCGTGTGTTGGTTCGGCCATGGGGCACGGCGCGCTCGATGGCATCGCGCAGCCCGCTCAGGTTATCCGGCAGATCGCTGGCGGTCAGCGAGGTGCGCGCGGCCATCATCCCGCAGCCGATATCCACGCCGACCGCAGCGGGGATCACAGCGCCGAGGGTGGGGATCACGCTGCCGATGGTCGAACCCTTACCCAGGTGCACATCCGGCATCACCGCCAGGTGCTTGAAGATAAACGGTAGCTTGGCGGTGTTGATCAGTTGCTGCTGCGCCTCGGCTTCCACCGGCACGCCCTGGGTCCAGAGCTTGATCGGCTTGCCGTTGGCGACTTCCAGCAGTTGGTAGCTTGTGTCTTTCATGGTCTTGTCTCTGTATTCAATAAGCGCCGGCTATAGCGCCGTGCGCGTTTAAATGGTCGGCTGGGCGCGGCCAGCCAGGCGACGGATCAGGCGGCAAGGGCGGCAGCGCACCGCGTGGGCGTATACCGAGCCTTGTACCACTTCGTACCACCAGCGTTGTTGTGCGGCGGTCCAGACTTCGTCCTTACCGCAGTCGACACAGCGAAACGGTTGATCCTGATACCAGCCGCGGGCGAGAAATAGCGTCTCGCCGTAGCTGTTGTAGGACGCCAGCAGCGCTGGATTGACCGCTATCGCATCGGTTGGGCTAAAGCCCAGCGGCAGGTGTTCGGTCAGGGCTTGCTGCGCCTTGGTGGCGCGTCTTTGACGAGCCGTTTTTATTTCCCGGCGGCGTTGTTTTCCGCTTTTCATGATGCTGCCTATCCTTGCATGTTTATTCAGGCCGCCTGCACTCGGTACAGGCGGTTGGTTCAGCGCGGGGCCAGGGTCACCAGGCCGTTAAGCACCTGATCCAAACCACCGAACACGGAAATCCGGTCGATGCGTTCGGCCACCCGCTCCAGGGTTTCCAGCTCCTTCAGGCGCAGGGCTGTCGGGTTGTCTTCCATCACCTTGGCGGTGTTGAGCAGCGAGCGCGTCGCCGAGGTTTCCTCGCGGCGGCGGATCACGTTGGCCTGGGCCGCTTTCTCCGTCGCCACCACCTGGGCCAGCAAGGCTTTCATCTCGCCGGGCAGGATGATGTCGCGTACGCCCAGGCTGCTGACCTCCAGGCCGCAGCCCGGCAGTTTGGCGGCGAGATGGCTGCTCACCGCCTCGTCGATCAACTGCTTGTTCTCCAGTAACTCGTCCAGGGTGCGGGTGCCCACCGCTGCACGCAGGCCGAATTGCAGCTCGCGGTACAGGTGCTCCTGGGGTTTGGCCAGGCGCGAATGGGCCAGCAACACATCGCTGTAGTGCCAGTTGGCCGCCAGGTTCAGGCGCAGGCTGATCTTGTCGCGGGTGAGGATTTCCTGGCCGCTGACTTCCAGCGCCTGAATCCGCATATCCACCAACTCGACGTTGATCTGCCGGTTGAAACGCCAGAAGCCGCAGTGGCCGGCCGGCAACAGTTCGATCACCTCGCCATTGACCTTAAGTACGCCGACCTGGAACGCCGGCACCTGGGCCAGCAACACCGCGTCCAGGCCCAGCAGGGCTTGGCTACGCAGGCCGGGTTGGGTGAGCAGGGCGACCAATGCAGCGTCCAGACGGTACTCCTGGCTCAGATCGATGCGCTCCAGACGTTGTTCGTTCTGGCCCTTCCAGTACAGGCGACGGCTGCCGGGCGGCAATATTTCCACCAGCATGCCGTCTTCATAGCGCAGGCCTGCCTCGTGCTCGGCGGTATCGAAACGCTCGAAGCAGCGCTCGACCAATGCCGGCTGCTCTTTACGCAGGTAGCCGACCAAACGGTGCTCGAAGCGCGGGCAGTTCAGGCTGAATACTTCAACGCTCAGGCGGTTGCGCGGATCGAAGCGGCGGTACAGGCCGGGCTCCAGGATGGCCTGGAAATCGCCTTCGGCGTACAGCAGGGCGCGTTCGTTCTTTTTCACCACAAAGCGTTTGAGCATGTTCATCGTTAATTCCTTTTTCTCTTTTCTTCTCGGTAATAGGTGTCGGCGTTCGCCGATCCGTCGGGCGTCCGTACTGGGGCGGCGGGGTGAGCGCGCGTCGCGACCGTCCTGGTCGTAAGGCCTGCCTTGGCCCGACGCTGACTCTGCCCGCCGCTCGAGCACGGGGGCGGGCGGATCGGCGGTGGCAGCGAAACGTCTCTGCCACGCCAACGGGTACTGCGGTGCTGCGGTGTAGCTGCCGTGAGAGGGCATTTTTCGAGCGGGAATCGAACCCGCGACAAATCCTCCGAAGAAGACTGCTCTACCAGTTGAGCTATCGAATGGCTGGGCAGGACTCGAACCTGCGACCTTTCTTCCAGAGAAGAGAGCTCTACCAACTGAGCTACCGAGCCAGTGACCGAGCGTTGCGGTGGCGGCATGCGGGGCACCCGAACCCGAAGGTGGATCCCCGCACCGGCGGGATATGACTCCCGACCCGTTGGCCTGCCTGGCGCTGTGGTCGAGAGGGATATTGCGAGGGGCGTGCCAGAATATTCAGGGTGTCTGAATATTTTTCTAAGCCATTAATTTATAAGGTAAATATTTTTATTTTTAAGCGAGCGGTAAAATCTGTTTAGGCTTGTTTATTTGCATTGCTATATTTGGATATCGCTATTTATCTTTTGGTATAAGCATGTCAGTTAAGAAAACCGTCGCCATCGGCTTTGTCGGTGCCACCCTGGATAGGGTCGGCAAGGGTGCCAATCGCTGGAGCAAGTGGCGGCCTAGCGTCGGCCTGTGCCAGCAGCAGGATTTGCTGATCGACCGCCTCGAACTGATCCACAGCCCCCGCGATGCCGGCCTGGCTGGGCGCATACGCGACGATATCGTCGCGGTCTCGCCGGAAACCGAGGTGTGTTTGCATGCCATGGTCCTGCGCGACCCCTGGGATTTCCAGGAGGTCTACGGCGCGCTGCACGAATTCGTCAGCAGCTATGCCTTCGATACCGAGCGCGAGGATTACCTGGTACATATCACCACCGGCACCCACGTCGCGCAGATCTGCTGGTTCCTCCTGACCGAGGCGCGCTACCTGCCGGCGCGGCTGGCGCAGACCTCGCCGGGGCGGCGTGCGGAGGAGGCCACCCACAGCGGCACCTGCACCTTGATCGACCTCGACCTGTCGCGCTACGACGGCATCGCCACGCGCTTTCGCCGCGAGCAGCAGGAAACCCTGGCGTTCCTCAAGTCCGGTATCGCCACGCGCAACCCGGCGTTCAACCGCAGCATCGAGCAGATCGAGCGGGTGGCGGTGCGTTCGCGGGCGCCGATGCTGCTGGTCGGGCCGACGGGCTCGGGCAAGTCGTTTCTGGCCCGGCGCATCTATGAACTCAAGCGCGCCCGGCATCTGTTGCAGGGGCGCTTTGTCGAGGTCAACTGCGCGACCCTGCGCGGCGACGGCGCCATGTCCGCGTTGTTCGGCCATAGCAAGGGCGCCTTTACCGGGGCGCAAACTGCGCGCGAAGGGCTGCTGCGCTCGGCCGATGGCGGCATGTTGTTTCTCGACGAGATCGGCGAGCTGGGGCCGGACGAGCAGGCCATGCTGCTCAAGGCCATCGAGGAGAAACGCTTCTTTCCTCTGGGCAGCGACAAGGAAGTGGAAAGCGACTTTCTGCTGATCGCCGGTACCCACCGCGACCTGCGCGAGCGGGTGCAGCAGGGGCTGTTTCGCGAAGACCTGTTCGCCCGCATCAACCTCTGGACCTTCGAACTGCCGGGCCTGGCCGGGCGTCGCGAGGATATCGAGCCGAACCTGGAGTTCGAGCTGCAGCGCTATGCCCGCGAGCAGGGCCGCCAGGTGCGCTTCAACCTGGAGGCGCGGCGCCATTACCTGGCCTTCGCCGCCAGCCGCGAGGCGGCCTGGAGCGGCAACTTCCGCGAGCTGTCGGCCTCTGTCACGCGCATGGCGACGCTGGCCGACAGCGGGCGGATCGATGAGGCCCAGGTGGACGAGGAGATCCTGCGGTTGCAAAGCGCCTGGAGCGGCAAGGGGCTGGCGAAGACAGGCATTCAGCAGGAGCTGGAGCGGCTGTTGGGCGAGCGTTGGCAGACCCTGGACCTGTTCGATCAGTTGCAGTTGCCTGGGGTGGTGGCGCTCTGTCGCGAGGCTGCCAGTCTGTCGGATGCCGGCCGTCAGCTGTTCGCTCAATCGCGCCAGGGCAAGAGCCAACCCAATGACGCCGATCGCCTGCGCAAATACCTGGCGCGTTTTGGGCTGGATTGGCAGGCGGTGCGGGCGTTGTAACGGCAATACCGCTAGCGGTAGATGCTGCCCATGCCCTTGCGCTCGTCCAGGCATTCCGGGGAGGCGGTTTCGAATTCGCGGCAGATCAATGGGCGCACTTCATAGATGGTGCAGCGCATGCTGTCGCGGTCCAGTGCTGCGCACCAGCCGTCGTCAAGGCGCAGCATGACTTCGCCGCCCCAGTCATCGGTGTCGATATAGCGTGGTGGCACGCCGGTGTCGGTGATCAGCATGACTTCCAGCTGGCAGCAGCAGGCCGCGCAGTTGCTGCAGCTGACTGCGGGTTCGTCCGCGAGTTGGGTATGGGGGATGTTCTGACTCATGCCGCGCAGTGTACGCCATCGGTGTTATTGCGGCGTCTGCTGCCGACGTAGGGTGGCTGGCGCTGCCCTGTGCTGAGCCTGTTTGTTACGCCGACTGGCGTGCGCGCAGGCTCTGTTCGTACTGGCTGCGGTAGAGCTTGGCGAATCCATGCAGCACGGGCATCACCAGTGCCCAGATGGCGCCGATCAGCAGCAGGCTTTGCCAGGTGCCGTAGGGCAGGCCGACGCCAGCAATCTGCGCGCCGCCATAGTAGGACAGCGGCGCGCCAATCGCGCCGAGCAGGCTGCCGCGCCACCAGGGTTGCGCGGTCCAAGCCAGGCAGTGGTTGAGCGTGGTGGCCATCAGCAGCCACAGGCAGGCCAGCCATAGAGGAATCAGCGTGCGGGGCTCGCCGAAGTCGAACACGCCGAGGTTGAGCAGGAAACTGTCCAGCGCGCTGCCGGCGAGAAACACCGTGATCAGCAGTTTGCCTTCCGCCGCCCAACTGCTGGTCCACAGCAGATGTACCGCCAGCACCGCTGCGACAATCAGCAGCCACAGGCTGTCGCCGCCGAAGACGCAGGCGAACCAGCCGAGCTGAAATAGCACGGTATTGACGATCAATTTAGGCATTGAGATTTCCCAGTAGCGGAGCAGGACGGGCCGCCGGCTTGGCCAGCAGCAATTGCGCGGTGCCGATGGTGCGCTCGATAAAGCCGCCCTCGCAATAGCACAGGTAGAACTCCCACAGGCGGAAGAAGTAATCATCGTAGCCCTGCTGCTCCAGCTTGTGCCGCGCGTGGCGCAGGTTGTCGTGCCAGATACGCAGGGTGCGGGCGTAGTGCAGGCCGAAGTCCTCCATGTGGTGCAGGTTCATGTCGGTCTTGGCGGTGATGATTTCCAGCATCTTGTTTACCGAGGGCAGTGCGCCGCCGGGGAAGATATAACGCTGAATAAAGTCCACAGCGTTTTTTGCCTGCTCATAGCGCTGGTCGCGGATGGTGATGGCCTGCAGCAGCATCAGCCCGTCGGGTTTGAGCAGGCTGGCGCATTGTTCGAAATAGGTGGGCAGGAAGCGATGGCCCACCGCTTCGATCATCTCGATCGATACCAGCTTGTCGTACTGCCCGGCCAGGTCGCGGTAGTCCTCCAGTAGCAGGGTGATCTGCCCCTGCAAACCTTGCTCGACAATGCGCTGCTGGGTGTAGGCGAACTGCTCGCGCGACAACGTAGTGGTGGTGACCTTGCAGCCGTAATGGGTGGCGGCGTAAATCGCCATACTGCCCCAGCCGGTGCCGATTTCCAGCAGGTGGTCGCTGGGCTTGAGGGCGAGCTTCTGGCAGATGCGTTCGAGCTTGTTCAGCTGCGCCTGCTCCAGGCTGTCATCGACGCTTTGGAACATCGCCGCCGAGTACATCATGGTTGGGTCGAGGAACTGTTCGAACAGCTCGTTGCCCAGGTCGTAATGCGCCGAGATGTTCTTGCGCGAGCCTTCACGCGTATTGCGATTGAGCCAATGCAGGCCCTGGATCAGCGGGCGGCCAAGCTGGGCCAGGCCACTTTCCATGGCGTCGAGCACATCCAGGTTGCTGACGAATACGCGGATTACCGCGGTCAGGTCCGGGGTGGTCCAGTAGCCGTGGATATAGGCTTCGCCCGAGCCGATCGAACCATTGCCCGCCACCAGCCCCCAGACCGCGCCGTCCTGCACCTGGATCTCGGCACAGAGGCTGGAGTGGGCATCGCCGAACTCCATGCGTTCGTCACCTTCAACGATCACCAACTGGCCATGACGCAGCTGTTTCAGCTGACGCAGCACCGCACGGCGCAGCAGGCTGGCACCGATACCGCTGCCGGCGCGCACAACATGTTTGGCAGAAGCCAGGCTAGAGCTTTTCATGGGGGACTTCCTTTGATGCGGGGCGGGCGACGCGGAAATCACCTTCAGCGGCCCGATGGGTGAACAGGGGAATACGTTTGAGCAGTAGGCGCAGGGCCTGCCAGTAGATAGCGGCAACGGTCTTGCCAGTCATCCAGGGAAAACTGAGCAGATAACGATGCAGGCTGGCGCGGGTCAGTTCAGTGCGCTTCAAGCTGAGGCTGGCGTCGAAGACTTTCTCCTCGCCGCTCCAATCGGCCATATGCAGCCCCAAGCGCTCGCCAACCGGGCTGAAACTCATGCGGTATTCCAGCTCGCGCGGCAGAAACGGTGATACGTGAAACGCCTTGGCCACGGCGAAGTGTTGATGGCCTGTGCCTTCGGCCGGCAGTACGTAGTGGTAGCGTTCACGCCAAGGCGTATTGCTCACCTCGCAGAGAATCGCCGCCAGCTGGCCATCGGCTTCATGGCAGTAGAAGAAGCTCGCCGGGTTGAACGCCAGACCCCAGCTGCGTGGCTGGGTCAGCAAACAGATATGCCCCAGCGGCGTGCGACCCAGCGCTTCCGTGACGCGCTGGCGCACGGCGTCGATCAGCGTGATGCCGGCACCGGTGAACTGCGGCAGGTAATCGCTTTCGCGAAAGGCGAAGGGCGCGAAGCGGCCACTGCCGGCCAGCGGCGACAGCGCGAGCACGGCCTCCTGCTCGCTCAGGTCTAGGTAGAGCAGGCCCATGCGGTAGCGGAAGTTGTGCTGGCGCGGCGTAAAACGCCGGTGCTGCACCCAGCCGCTATACAGGGCGCTGTTCATTACCGTTGGGCTGTTCACTACAGGGCCTCACCGAATTCACGGGCCACGCGCAGCGCGCTGACCACACCGTCTTCGTGGAAGCCATTGGCCCAGTAGGCCCCGCAGAAGTAGCTGTGGTTGGCGCCGAGCAGTTCTTCCCAGCGCGCCTGCGCGGCCATGCCAGCCAGGCTGTATTGCGGGTGGGCATAGGTGTAGCGCGCGAGAATCTTGCTCGGGTCGATGGCGGCGGTCTGGTTTAGGCTGACGCAGAAGGTGGTGTCGCTCTGGATGCCCTGCAGGATATTCATGTCATAGGTTACGGCTGCCGGCTGATCTACTGGGCCGCCGAGGCGATAGTTCCAGCTGGCCCAGGCCAGTGGCCGTTTTGGCAGCAGACGGGTGTCGGTGTGCAGCACCACATCGTTGTCGGCATAGGGCAGCGCGCCGAGGATTTCCTTCTCGATCCGGGTCGGTTCGGCCAGCAACGCCAAGGCCTGGTCGCTGTGGCAGGCGAAGATCACCTTGTCGAAACGCTCGGCTCCGGCGGCGCTATGCAGGGTTACGCCCTCGTTATCCCGCTCGACGCGGGTCACTGCGCAGTTGAGGCGGATATGCTGCTTGAAGGACTCGGTCAGCGGCGCAACGTAGCTGCTGGAGCCGCCTTCGACCACGCACCACTGCGGCCGATCACTGACCGACAGCAAACCGTGGTTCTTGAAGAAACGCACAAAGAACTGCAGCGGAAAACCAAGCATATCGTTCAGCGACATCGACCAGATCGCCGCGCCCATCGGCACGATGTAATGCTGGATAAAGCGCTCGCTGTAACCATTGGCTTTGAGGTAGTCGCCCAGGGTCATATCGCTGGCGATGCGTTGCAGATTGAGGTCATTCAGCGCCTCGCGGTTAAAGCGCAGGATGTCGCGCACCATGCCCCAGAATTTTGGCGAGAGCAGGTTGCGGCGCTGGGCGAACAGGCTGTTGAGGTTGTGCCCGTTGTATTCCACGCCACTAACCGGGTCACTGACCGAGAAGCTCATCTCGGTGGCCTTGAAGCCGACGCCGAGCTGGCTGAGCAGGCGGATAAAGTTCGGGTAGGTCCAGTCGTTGAACACAATAAAACCGGTGTCGACGGCGTAGCGTTGGCCAGCAACCTGTACATCCACGGTGTGTGTGTGCCCGCCAATCCAGTCGCCGGCCTCGAACACAGTGATGTCGTGGTTGCGGTTAAGCAGATAGGCGCTGGTCAAACCGGCGATACCGCTGCCGATAATGGCGATCTTCATGGGCTGTCCTTGGTCTTGGCTTCAGTGCGGGCCATACGGGCGCCAATGGCCACCTGCAAGCGCTTGGGCAGATGGCCGAGCAGCTTGAGCATGGCGATAAAGGGGCCGGGGAAGTTGATTTCAAACGGCTGCTGGTGCAGGCGCTCGGCGATATAGCGGGCGGCTTTGTCCACCGGCCAACGCATGGGCATGGGGAAGTCGTTCTTCTGCGTCAGCGGGGTGTCGACAAACCCGGGGCTGACCAGGGTGACGGCAATGTTTTCGGCATGCAGGTCGATGCGCAGGGCTTCCAACAGGTAGCGCATGGCGGCCTTGGAGGCGCCGTAGGCTTCGGCGCGCGGCAGCGGCATAAAGGTCACCGAGCTGCCGACGCCCACCAGATGCGCGCGGTTGCCCAGGCGCAACAAGGGCAGGGCGGCTTCGATGCAGTAACTGGCAGAGAGCAGGTTGGCGCGCATCACGCGTTCAACCATCGCGGCCTCGAAGGCGCTGACCTCGACATACTCGCACGTGCCGGCATTGAGAATCGCGCAATCCAGGGCGCCCCAGACTTGGCCAATATGCTCGCCGATGCCGCGCACTTGGCCAGCATCACCGAGGTCACCGGCAACCACCAGCACCTGCAACGGGTAACGTTTGGCCAGTGCCTGCAAGGGCTCGATGCTGCGGGCGCTGAGGGCCAAACGATGGCCTTGCTCGAGCAACTGTTCGGCCAGGGCGGCGCCGATGCCACTGCTGGCGCCGGTGAGCCAGATACGCCGTGCGTTTGCGTTCATGCCAACCTCCGTTTCAGCCAGCGAATTGCTGAGCCGAGTAAGGGCAGGTGCTCGTAGAGCAGGCTGCCGGCGTCGAAATAGTCGCGGTGGCGGTAGACCTTGCTGTGCCACAGCAGGTGCGAGCAGCCTTCCACGCGGATCAGTTGGCCACCGGCCAGGCGCGGGTGGCGGTAACTCATGGTCCAGCGCAGGTAGCCTTCACCGTCGCGCACTTGATCAAAGCCGTAGAAGTCGAAGCGCAGTTCACTGACGTTGGCGTACATCTCGGCGAAGTAGCGCTGCATATTGGCCAGCCCGCGTACCTCGTGCAGTGGGTCGCAGAACAACGCATCGTCGCTGTAGAGCTGGCCCAGGCGGTCGAGGTTGTCCTTGTTCAGCCCGGCAAAGTCTTGGGCGAACTGGCGCAGAAAGTCGCTCACAGCACCTCCTCGCCGGCAAAGTGCGGCAGGCTCTTGAACGCTGCCAGGGCACGCGTGCGGCTCTTGCTCAGGTCAACAATCGGTGCGGGGTAATCGGCAATGCCGAACAGCCCGCCGATGGCCGCCGGGTTATGGATATTGGTTTTGTTCAGGCCAACCAGCTCGGGCAGCCACTGGCTGATAAAGCGGCCATCCGGGTCGAACTTCTGCGACTGGCTAAGCGGGTTGAAGATGCGGAAGTACGGCGCCGAATCGGTACCGGTGGAGGAACTCCACTGCCAGCCGCCGTTGTTCGCCGCCAGGTCGCCATCGATCAGGTGGCGCATAAAGAAGCGCTCGCCTTCGCGCCAATCGATCAGCAGATTCTTGGTCAGGAACATCGCCACGATCATGCGCAGGCGGTTGTGCATCCAGCCGGTGGCCAGCAGCTGACGCATGGCTGCGTCGATGATTGGAAAACCGGTGCGGCCTTCTTGCCAGGCTTTCAGCTCCTGCGGCGCATTGCGCCAGGCCACGGCCTCGGTTTCCGCACGGAAGGCGCGGTGCATCGAAACGCGTGGGTAGCCGACCAGGATGTGTTTGTAGAACTCACGCCAGAGCAGCTCGTTGATCCAGGTGATGACCCCGACATTGCCGCTGTCGAACTCGCCCTGGTTGGCCTGCAAGGCCGCATGCAGGCACTGGCGCGGCGAGATCACCCCGGCGGCCAGGTAGGTAGAAAGCTGGCTGGTGCCGGGCTTGGCCGGAAAGTCGCGGGCGCTCTGGTAGAAGTCGATCTGCTGCGCGGCAAAGTCATCCAGACGCCGCGCAGCCTCGGCTTCACCAGCTGGCCACAGCTCACGCAGTTCGGCAGCGGGCAGAGCGAAGCCTGCAACCTGTTCAGGAATGGCATCGCTTTGGATCGCCAGCGGCGCCTGCGCTTTAGGTGTGGCGATAAGCGCCGGTAAGGCGGTGTGCAGGCGCTGATAGCAGACCTTGCGGAACTGGCTATAGACCTGGAAGTAGCCGCCGGATTTGGTCAGCACGCTGCCGGGCTTGAAGAACAGCTGATCCAGATGGCTGCGAAAATTCACCCCTAAGCCATCAAGCGTTTTCGCCACGGCTTGGTCGCGGCGGGTTTCATGCACGCCGTACTCTTCGTTGACCTGCACTGTGCCGATCTGCAGCTGCTGGCACAGTTCGCCGATCACCTGCGGCGCGGCGCTCCAGTTATCGGCTTCACGTACCAGCAGCGGCACGTTGAGTTTGCCCAGCTCAGTGGCCAGCTCCTTGAGGTTGCGCAGCCAGAAATCGACCTTGCTCGGCGCATCATCGTGGCTCAGCCACTGACCGGGGCTGAGCAGATACAGCGCCACGGTCGGGCCGCTGCTCATGGCGGCGGCCAGGGCGCTGTTGTCCTGCACGCGCAGGTCGGTACGAAACCAGATCAATTGCAGCATGTTCAATCCCGTCAGCTGTGCAGCAGGTTAAGGTCGGTAAGGCTGTGCAGCGCGGCCAGCGGGTCGGCGGCCAGGCTTAGTTCGGCGTTCTGCGCGGTGATGGCGACTAATTCTTCGGCGTGGATCTGCACCACCTGACCGACCAGCAGGCAGGGGCAGTCATAACCGCCGAGCAGGCGCTGCAGGTGGGTGCTGTTCAGCGCCTGGCTGGAATACAGCAGCACCGCACGCGGCTGAATATGTTCTACCGCCAGGGCCAGTTCGGTCGGCGGCAGGGGCCAGTCGAAGACTTCCACCGGGCAGCCGGCGCTGCTCGCCAGCCAGGCGGTCAGCCACAGGCCGGGGGCCATCGGCAGGTCGGAGACGTTGATCAGCAGCAGCGGCGCACCGCTGCATTGGCGGTTGTTGTGGTACAGGCGCGCACCGAGCTTGCTGCGCAGCCAGGAATAGAAGAACACCCGCTCGGCCTGGGCACCGAACTGGTTGCGCCAGCGCAGCTCCAGATCACTTAGCAGCGGCAGCAGCAGTTGCTGGCACAGGGTATGCGGCGGGTAGAGCGCCAGTTCGCTGTTGAAACACTCATCCACACGCCGCTCGTTGAGGTTGCAGATGGCTTCCTGCAGCTGCTGGCGCCGGGCTTCCCACTGCGAGTTGGCTTCGGCAAATGCCGGTTGATTGGAGCGCAGCAGGCCCTTGACCTGGCTGACCGAGACACCGCGATTGAGCCAGGTGAGAATCGCCTGAATACGCAGCACATGCTCGTCGGCATACAGGCGATGACCCTTGGGCGTGCGGTGCGGCACGATCAGGCCATAACGGCGTTCCCAGGCGCGCAGGGTGACGGCGTTGACCCCGGTGATGCGCGCCACATCGCGGATCGGCATAAAACCCTGGGCGATGGCCGCCTGGTAGTCGTCGGCGGCGCCTGCGCTGATTGGCTCCAGGCTCATAGGGCATTTCGCAGGCTGAGGTTTTCCGGGTGCGGCTGCAGGTAGACCTGCTGCGCGATGTAGGTGTCCGGGTGGCGGCGGAAGTGGTGCTTGAGCAGGGTCATAGGCACCACCAGCGGCACCACGCCGTGGCGGTACTGGCCGATCAGCTGCTGCATTTCCTGCTTCTCGTCACTGCTTAGCGACTGCTTGAGGTAGCCGCTGAGGTGCTGCAGTACGTTGCTGTGGGTGCGGCGGGTGGCGCAGCTTTTCAGCGCGCTCATCAGCTCGCTGAAATAGCGCGGCGCCAGTTCGTTGAGGTCGTGCTGGCCAAGGTTGCCGAGCATGCGCCCGAGCAGTTTGTACTGCATGGGGTTGGTGGCCATCAGCAGGTATTTGTAGCGCGAGTGGAAGTCGATTAAGCGCTTGCGCGTCAGACCGTCGCGCAGCAGCTGTTGCCATTCCGAATAGGCGAACACGCGGGTGATAAAGTTCTCGCGCAGGATCGGATCATTCAGGCGGCCGTCTTCTTCCACTGGCAGGTTGGGATGCCGCGCGCAGAAGGCCTGGGCAAAGATGCCACGGCCAGGCTCGCTGGGGCGGCCGTTGTCCTGATAAACCTTGACCCGGTGCAGGCCACAGGACGGCGACTGCTGCATAAAGATGTAGCCGCAGATATCCGTCAGCTCACCGGCCATGCGCTCGCCATAGGCGGCCAAGGGCTCGGTGACATCCACTTCGCGCCTGACCGTGCCCACGGCGCGCGGTGCTAGCGGATCGCCGACCAGGCGGATCGGTTCACGGGGGATGCCCATGCCAATCGCCACTTCCGGGCACAGCGGGGCGAAGTCGAAATATTCGCTGAGGGTGCGGCTGCACAGGCGCGATTCCTTGTGGCCGCCGTTGTAGCGAACCTCGGTACCGAGCAGGCAGGCGCTGATGCCCAGTTTGGGTTTGCCGGTGGCGGTTTCGGATGGGCTCATGGGCAACCTCTGATGTACGACTTGTACAGATCCCGGTGGATGTACAACTTGAGTTCATCATAGGTTTGTAATTGTACAAGTCAATATTTTTGTACAACTACTGTAGGGTTTTGTGTGTAAACCTGTTACTTCCAGCCCATGCGCCAGTGCTCGGGGTTTTCCAGTGCGCGCCAGTCCAGGCGTTGGCAGCGCTGGTTGAGCACGGCCTGCAATTCGATTTGCAGCACGGTGCCGTCTTCGTCGCAGAACAGCTCGGTGACGAGAAAATGTTTCTCACGGTTCTGCGGCTGCGCTGCTGTCCATTTCGACAGCAGCAGCTTGCGCGGATTGAGCCGATGCTTGGCCGGCGCGCGGGCCTGAATGCTCATTGCAGGTGTTCGAGCAAGCGCCGCGCCGCTTCCTGGCCGCTCAGCCAGGCGCCTTCAACCCGGCCGGACAAGCACCAGTCGCCACAGGCATAGATGCCCAGGTCGGCATCGGCCAGTACGCCCCACTGGTGTGCGCTGGCCGGACGGGCATACAGCCAACGGTGCGCCAGGCTGAAGGCGGGGGCAGGCACGGCGCAGCCGATCAGTTCGGCGAAGGCGCCGAGCAGGTGTTCGATCACCGCTTCCTTGGGCATATCCAGGTGCTGCTTGGTCCACTGGCTGGTGGCATGCAGCACCCAGGTGTCGAGGCTGGTGTCGCGGCCGGGTTTGCTGCGGTTGCGCGCCAGCCAGTCGAGTGGGCTGTACTGTACAAAGCAGCCTTCCACGCGGGTTTCCAACGGGTTGGCAAAGGCCAGGGCCACCGCCCAGGTTGCTTCCATGGCCACGCTGGCGGCGGCGCCGGCGAGTTTCGGTGCGCTGGACAGCAGCGTGGTGGCCTGCGGTGCCGGGGTGGCGACGATCACATGGCTGAACGGGCCGTGGTTGTTGCCTTCGGCATCCTGCAGGTGCCAGTGCTGCTCGCCGCGAAACACTTCGGTGATGCGGCAGGAGAAGGTTACCGGCAATGCGCCGAGCATGGCGCGGGTGATCGCACTCATGCGTGGGCTGCCGACCCAGCGCACCTGTTCATCCGGTGAAGCGCTGAGCTGGCCGTTATTGAAGTTGTACAGGCTGGGGGTCCATTCGGCGACCCAGCCACGGGCTTGCCACTGCTGCACCACCTCGACAAAGCGACGGTCGCGGGCGGTGAAGTACTGCGCGCCAAGGTCCAGCGCGCCGGCATCACTGCGTTTGCTGGCCATGCGGCCGCCACTGCCGCGGCTCTTGTCGAACAGTTGCACCGGGTGTCCGGCGGCGTGCAGCGCCTGAGCGGCAGACAGCCCGGCGATGCCGGTGCCAATGATGGCGATGGGGTGTAGAGCGGTCATGGTCTACCTCGTGTTTTCAAGCGTTAGGCTACGCTTTAGACAAAAGCTATACAATATGGTTTTTGTGTATAAGCTATGCCGGAGTCGATCCTGCCTTCCTATAGTTAAGACAACCTGCAGCCGGATTGAAGCCACAAACAGGCATAAATCAGTTAGCGGTTGTGAATTATGCAAAGGTCATGCGAGGGCACTGTGATGCACATACTTCTGACTGGCGGTACTGGCTTGATCGGGCGGGCGCTATGCCGCCACTGGCTGCAACAAGGCCATCAGCTGACGGTGTGGAGCCGCAGGCCCGAGCAGGTCGCGGCGCTGTGTGGCGACGCGGTGCGCGGTATTGGCCGGCTCGATGAGCTGAGCGAAGAGCCGCTGGATGCCGTGGTTAATCTGGCTGGCGCGCCGATTGCCGACCGGCCCTGGACGCGCAAGCGCAAGGCGCTGCTGTGGGCCAGCCGGATTGGCCTGACCGAGCAACTGCTGGCCTGGCTGGAGAGCCGCGAGCATAAGCCGAAGGTGTTGTTGTCTGGTTCGGCAGTGGGCTGGTACGGCGATGGTGGCGAGCGCGAGCTGCATGAGGATTCGCCGCCAGTGAGCGAGGATTTTGCCGCGCAACTGTGTGGCGCCTGGGAAGAAACTGCCCAGCGTGCCGAGGATTTGGGTATCCGTGTGGTGCTGCTACGCACCGGGCTGGTGCTGGCCAGTGACGGCGGGTTGCTCAAGCGTTTGCTGCTGCCGTTCAAGCTGGGTTTGGGCGGCCCGCTGGGCAATGGTCGGCAGTGGATGCCGTGGATTCATCTCAGCGATCAAATCGCCCTGATTGATTTTCTCCTGCAGCAAGAGCAGGCCAGCGGTCCTTATAATGCCTGCGCGCCGACGCCTGAGCGTAACCGCGCCTTCAGTCAGGCCTTGGGTCGCGAGCTGCATCGGCCGGCCTTTATGCCGGCCCCGGCCTTTGCCCTGCGTGCGCTGCTGGGTGAGTTGTCGGTATTGCTGCTCGGAGGCCAGCGTGCGGTGCCGACGCGCTTGCAGGAGGCTGGCTTCAGTTTTCGTTTTACTCATTTGGATGTGGCCCTGGCGGATCTGCTGGGCCAACCAGATAGGGTCTGTTGACGTTTCGCTGCGGCCGCGCCGGAGCCCGTTTTTACGCGAGGCAAGGCACGAGTCACGAAGTTTGGTTGTTCCAAATGAGTGACGAGAAACGCAGCATCGCGTAAAAACAGGCCCGGCCCTTCGGGTTGCGCGGCAAATTGTGCCAGGCGGCGTTGCGGGGCTTGGCAAGGGAACACCATTGTCGGCGCCCCGCGCCTTGCCTGGCGCAATTTGGCGCAGCAACGCGGCTCGCAGCGAAACGTTAACAGACCCTAGGACTTTGCATGACCGATCACGCCTTGCTGTTGGTAAACCTGGGCTCGCCGGCTTCCACTGAAGTGGCCGATGTGCGCCGTTACCTCAACCAGTTTTTGATGGACCCCTATGTCGTCGATCTGCCCTGGCCGCTGCGGCGTCTGCTGGTTTCGCTGATTCTGATCAAGCGCCCGGCGGCCTCAGCGCATGCCTATGCCTCGATCTGGTGGGATGAAGGCTCGCCGCTGGTGGTGCTGAGCAAGCGTCTGCATCAGGCGATGAAGGCGTCCTGGACCCACGGCCCGGTGGAGTTGGCCATGCGCTATGGCGAGCCGTCGCTGCAAACCGTGCTGACCCGCCTGGCCGCCCAGGGCATCAAGCAGGTCACCTTGGCGCCGCTGTACCCGCAATTTGCCGACAGCACCACCACCACGGTGATCGAAGAGGCGCGGCGGGTGGTGCGTGAGCAGCAACTGCCAATGCGCTTTTCCATCCTGCCGCCGTTCTACGACCAACCGGAATACCTGGATGCTCTGGTCGATAGCGCCAAGCCTTACCTTGAGCAGGACTTCGACCATCTGCTGCTGAGTTTCCACGGCCTACCGGAACGGCACCTGCACAAGCTCGACCCCAGCAATCACTGCCTGAAAGGCGCCGATTGTTGCCGCACGGCCGCGCCCGAAGTGCTCGCTACCTGTTACCGCGCCCAGTGCCTGCGCAGCGCCGAGCTGTTCGCTCAGCGCATGGGGCTTAAGCCCGAGCAGTGGTCGGTGTCGTTCCAGTCGCGCCTGGGCCGCGCCAAGTGGATCGAGCCGTACACCGAAGCGCGCCTCGATGAACTGGCCAAACAGGGGGTGAAGAAGTTGCTGGTGATGTGTCCGGCCTTTGTCGCCGACTGCATCGAAACCCTGGAAGAAATCGGCGACCGTGGCCGCGAGCAGTTTGTCGAAGCCGGCGGCGAGAGCCTGCAGCTGGTGCCGTGTCTGAATGATCATCCCAGCTGGGTTGCGGCGCTGAAGACCCTCAGCGAGCGTGCTCCGCTGATGCTCTAGCAGACCGTTGAAAGCTACCTGCGTTGGCAATACTGCGTTAAAAACGGCCTCAAAATGCTCATTTACAACACGTAAACTCCGCTTTTTCGGCCGTTTTTGCCTTGTCTTGCCTGCCTCGCTTACGCTTTCAACGGCCCGCTAACCGAATACGGCGCGGCTGTCATTCGCTCGAAGGGATGCCGCGCATTCGCCTCACTGATAACACCTAAGGGCGATACTCATCGCTCTGTATATCGGCCTAAGCTGGCAGTTCTTTCAACCGTCGTGCACCGCACCAGCGGTGCCGAGGAGACTGCCAGTGCCCAACAACAATAACGGCTATCCCTCTGCTACCCGCGCCTGGGTAACTGTCGCCATCCTGATGGTGGCGTACGTGCTGTCGTTTATCGATCGGCAGATTCTCAATCTGCTGGTTGGCCCGATCCGCCGTGACCTGATGATCAGCGACACGCAGATGAGCCTGCTGATGGGTCTGTCGTTTGCGCTGTTCTATACCGTCTGCGGCATTCCTTTGGGTCGGCTGGCCGATACCAAGAGCCGCCGTGGGCTGATTGCCATCGGCGTGCTGTTCTGGAGTGCGGCCACCGCTGCCTGCGGCATGGCCAAGCTGTACTGGCAATTTCTGATCTGCCGCATCGGCGTTGGCGTGGGCGAGGCGGCGCTGTCGCCTGCGGCCTATTCGCTGATTGCCGACAGCTTCCCGCCTGAGCGCCGCGCTACCGCCATCAGCGTGTATTCCATGGGGGTTTACCTCGGCTCCGGTCTGGCCTTTCTGCTCGGCGGCCTGGTGATTCAGTTCGCTTCGGCGCAGGGCGATGTGGTGCTGCCGGTGTTCGGTGAAGTGCGCCCTTGGCAGTTGATCTTCCTGATTCTCGGCGCGGCCGGGGTGCTGTTTACCTTGCTGATGCTGGCAGTGAAAGAGCCGGCGCGGCGCGGCGTAGGAGCGGGTATTGCAGTGCCGCTGGCGGATGTTGGCCGTTATATCCGCGCCAATCGCCGCACCGTGCTGTGCCATAACTTCGGCTTTGCCGGTCTGGCGTTTGCCGGTTACGGCAGCGCGGCCTGGATCCCGACCTTCTTTATCCGCACCTACGGCTGGGACGCCAGCCAGGTCGGTATTATCTACGGCAGCATTGTTGCGGTCTTCGGTTGCCTGGGTATCGTCTTCGGCGGCCGTTTGGCCGACTGGATGGCTAAGCGCGGCAGCAGCGACGCCAATATGCGTGTCGGTCTGTATGCGGCCATTGGCGCGGTGCCTTTTGTGCTGGCCTTCCCACTGATGGAAACTGCGCTGTGGGCAGCGATTCTGACCGCACCGGCGGTATTTTTCCTGAGCATGCCGTTTGGCGTGGCGCCGGCGGCGATTCAGGAAATCATGCCCAACTCGATGCGCGGACAGGCTTCGGCGATCTACCTGTTCGTGATCACCCTGATCGGCCTGGGCATTGGCCCGACCGCCGTGGCCCTGGTAACTGACTATGTGTTTGCCGATGACATGGCGCTGCGTTATTCGCTGCTGATTGTTACCTCGCTGGCGGTATTCAGCTCCATTGTGCTGCTGAGCATGAGCCTTAAACCGTATCGCGAGAGTGTGGTGCGGTTACAGGGGTGGTCGGCCAACCCTGCTTAGAGCCTGTTACGATCTGCTGCGCGTCGGCCCTGCTGCGTTAAAAACCGGCTCGGAATGCTCATGTACAAAAGTACACTCCGCTTCCTCGCCGGTTTTTGCCTTGCATGCCTCTAGCTCGCGAGATCGTAAACAGGCTCTAGATAGTTAGTTGCATAAAAAGCCCCGCAGATGCGGGGCTTTTTATTGGATGCGGTTTACAGGTCCGGCTCTTCCAGCACGGTCTTGCTGCGCCAGCCTTGGCCACCCGGCAACACCAGGTTAAGTACCAGGGCGCAGATGGCGCACAGGGAAATGCCGGAGAGGGCGAAGTCGCTGTTGCCAATCACCATGCCGCCGATGCCAAACACCAGGGTCACCGACACGATGATCAGGTTGCGCGCCTCGGACAGGTCGACCTGATGGCGGATCAGGGTATTCAGGCCCACCACTGCGATGGAGCCGAACAGCAGACAGAGAATGCCGCCCATCACCGGTACCGGAATGCTCTGCAGCGCGGTGCCGAACTTGCCAACAAAGGCCAGGCCGATGGCGAAGCAGGCCGCCCAGGTCATGATCTTCGGGTTGTAGTTCTTGGTCAGCATCACCGCGCCGGTCACTTCTGCATAGGTGGTGTTCGGCGGGCCGCCGAACAGGCCGGCGGCCGAGGTGGCCAGGCCGTCGCCAAGTAGGGTGCGGTGCAGGCCGGGCTTCTTGATAAAGTTCTTGCCGGTCACGCTGCCGATCGCCACCACGCCACCGATATGCTCGATTGCCGGAGCCAGGGCCACCGGAACGATGTAGAGAATCGCGCCCCAATGCAGCTCGGGCGTCACGAACGCTGGAATCGCCAGCCAAGGTGCGGCCGCGACATTGCTGGTGTCGATCACCCCGCAGAACGCAGCGACGATGCAGCCGACGATGATCCCCGCGAGGATCGGCACCAGACGCAGCAGGCCACGGCCCATGGCGGCGACCAGTACGGTGGTGAGCAGCGCCGACATGGAAATCAACATGGCGGTTTCATACGGCACCAGCTGCGCGCTGCCATCACCGGCCTTGCCCATGGCCATGTTCACCGCCACTGGCGACAGCGCCAGGCCGATGGAAATGATCACCGGGGCAATCACCACTGGCGGCAGCAGGCGGTCGATAAAGCCAGCGCCCTTAACCCGCACCACGGCGCTGAGCAGGATATACACCAGCCCCGATGCGACGATGCCGCCGAGCACGGCCGGCAGGCCGAACTCACCTTTGGCAGCGAGAATCGGCGCGATAAAGGCAAAGCTGGAGGCCAGGAACACCGGCACCTGGCGGCCGGTCACCAGCTGGAACAGCAGGGTGCCGATACCGGCGGTGAACAGTGCGACGTTGGGGTCCATACCGGTGATCAGCGGCATCAGCACCAGGGCGCCGAAGGCCACAAACAGCATCTGTGCGCCGGAAATGCCCTGGCGCCAGAGTGGGTCGTTGTATTCGTCCTGCATATGATCCTGCATGGTCAGGCGTCCTTCTGCTTGGTACCGAATATCTTGTCGCCGGCATCACCGAGGCCTGGAATGATGTAGCCGTGTTCGTTCAGGCGCTCGTCGATGGAGGCGGTGAAAATCAGCACATCCGGGTGCGCGTCGTTGACCACCTTGATCCCTTCTGGGGCGGCGACCAGGACCATGGCGCGGATGTCCTTGCAGCCGGCTTTCTTCAGCAGGTCGATGGTGGCGACCATCGAGCCGCCGGTGGCGAGCATCGGGTCGATGATCATCGCCAGGCGCTCATCGATTTCCGGCACCAGCTTTTCCAGGTAGGTGTGCGCTTGCAGCGTTTCTTCATTGCGCGCCACGCCCACGGCGCTGACCTTGGCCCCCGGAATCAGGCTGAGCACGCCTTCAAGCATGCCGATACCCGCGCGCAGGATTGGCACCACGGTGATTTTCTTGCCGGAGATTTTTTCCACCTTAACGGTGCCGCACCAGCCTTCGATCTCGCAGTCTTCCAGCGGCAGATCCTTGGTCGCCTCGTAGGTCAGCAGCGCGCCCACTTCCTGGGCCAGCTCGCGAAAGTTCTTCGTGCTGATATCGGCGCGGCGCATCAGGCCGAGTTTGTGGCGGATCAGCGGGTGGCGGATCTCGAGGATAGGCATGGCGGGGTCTCCGGCAGGACGGGCGAAAAATTGCGTTAGATTAAAGCATTGGCTAGTCCAAGTGCTGCCTCGGGCTCGGGTGAAATCGGCAATTAGCGTCTAAATTTCGCCTGTTGCCGACAAATTGCCCTGTTTGTCTGGCAACCCTTGCTCTGCTCTACGCAGATGGGTACCTTTGCCGGCTTTTATTTTGACGCATTGATCAGCTTTCTGGTCTGGCCGTCCCGCTCCCAAGAGGAAACAGCATGTCCGTCGATCTCGCGCACATCCGCCAAGTTATGGCCGAAGCCGATTGCCTGCACAGCAATGCCGAGGTCGAAGTGGCTATCGACGCCATGGCGGCGGCCATCAACAACGAGATGGCCGACAGCAATCCCGTGGTGTTCTGCGTGATGAACGGCGGGCTTATCTTCTCCGGCAAGCTGCTGCCTAAGCTCAACTTCCCGCTGGAATTGTCCTATCTGCACGCCACTCGCTACCGCAATGAAACCAGCGGCGGCGAGCTGTTCTGGAAGGCCAAACCGGAAATCTCCTTTATCGACCGCGACGTGCTGATCATCGACGACATCCTCGATGAAGGGCACACCCTCGGTGCCATCATCGATTTTTGCCGGCATGCCGGTGCAAAGAACGTGCGCATTGCCGTGCTGGTAGACAAGACCCACGACCGCAAGGCGCGCCCCGATCTCAAGGCGGATTACGTCGGCATGTCCTGCGTCGATCGCTATGTGTTTGGCTACGGCATGGATTACAAGGGCTACTGGCGCAATGCGCCGGGTATCTATGCGGTTAAAGGGTTGTAAGACGTATGACTGAGCCACGCTTTCTCGATCAGACCCTGTTCGGCGCATTGGCCGAGCAAGCGGCGGCCAGCCCAAGGCAGCGCCAGCACCATAACTTCCACCAGATGGAAGAGCCCTGCCACCGTATGGCAGTTGGGCTGCAGCCGGATACCTATATCCCGCCGCATCGCCATCTCTCGGCGGATAAGGCCGAAGCGCTGCTGGTGCTGAAAGGCCGTCTGGGTTTGCTGATCTTCAATGACAGCGGTGATGTGCTGGATAAGCGCGTGCTGGAAGCGGGCGGCACCTGTGTTGGCGTCGACCTGCCGCCTGGGGTGTTTCACGCCCTGGTGGTGTTGGACGCCGACAGCATTCTGTTCGAGTGCAAAGCCGGGCCCTACAAACCGGTGGGCGAGGGCGAGCAGGCCAGCTGGGCGCCGCGTGAAGGCGAGCCTGGTGTTGCCGAATACCAGGCCTGGATGCACGCGCAATTTATCTAGCCCGCTGATTCCCCATCGGCCTTTGGCGCCAGCCAGCGCAGCGCCTTCTCTCTGGCCTGGGCCAGATCACGCACATAGGCCAGCTGCCCTTCAACGCGCACTATCCCAGCGCGGCGCAATTGCAGGCGCACCTGTGGCGTTGGCCCACTGAGCACCAGAGCGACGTGCTGTTCGCGGTAGTCGCGCAGCACGTTGTCCAGCGCGGCGATGGCGGTCATATCCAGCAGCGGCACGGCGCTGATATCGACGATCACCACCTTCACCCCCGGGGTAAAGCGTCTGAGCACGCTCAGGGCTTTTTCTGCTGCGCCGAAGAACAATGGCCCACGAATGGCGTAGGCCAGTACGTGTTCGGGCAGATCATTAAGCGCCTGGTGAAAGTGCTTGGGCAGCGCTTCGGTGTCGGTCAGGTCGCTCATGCGCTTGATAAACAGTCCGGCAGCCAGCAGCAGGCCGACGCCCACGGCCAGCACCATATCGAACAACACGGTAAGAATCAGGCAGGTCAGCAGCACCAGTACATCACTGCGTGGGGCGATGCGTAGGGTGTGGCGCACATGCCGCGGCTCGCTCATGTTCCACGCCACCACCAGCAGCAAGGCCGCCAGCGCGGCCATCGGCAAGTAACTGAACAGGGGCGCGAGAAACAGGATGGCGATCAGCACCACGCCGGAATGGGCAATCGCGGCCAGTGGCGAGTAAGCCCCGGCGCGCACGTTGGCGGCGCTGCGGGCAATCGCAGCGGTGGCGGTGATGCCGCCGAACAGTGGCGCAACCAAATTGCCGATACCCTGACCGACCAGCTCGCCATTGGGGTCGTGTTTGCTGCCGGTCATGCCATCGGCAACCACGGCGCAGAGCAGCGACTCGATGGCTCCGAGCATGGCGATGGCAAAAGCCGGGGCGAGCAGTTGGCGAAACAGCTCGAAGCTCACCACCAGCGGTTGGCCATCGGCGCCAGGTAGCTGCCAGGGCCAGATAAAGCTTGGCAGAAACGGCGGAATACCCGGGTGCTCAACGCCATCCAAGCTGTAGCTGAAACGCTCGCCAATGGTCGCCACGGGAATTTGCAGACTTTCCAGCAGCAACCCGAGCAACGCGCCGATGGTCAGTGCCACCAGATGCCCCGGTATTTTCGGCACCCATCGTGGCCAGATCAGCAGCGTCGCCAGGCATACCAGCGCCACCAGGCTGTCACCCAGTTGCAGGCTGGGCAGGGCGTGCAGCAGGCCGTTGAGCTGTTCGATGTAGTTGTTCGGCTGGCTGCTGAGTTGCAGGCCAAACAGGTCCTTGATCTGCAAGGTGGCGATCACGATGCCAATACCGGCGGTAAAGCCCAGAGTGACCGGGTAGGGGATAAATTCGATCAGCCGCCCGGCGCGCATCAATCCCAGGGCAATCAGGATCAATCCGGCCATCAACGTGCACAGCAGCAGTCCTCCGAGGCCGAACTGCTGGGTGACCGGCAGCAGAATCACCACAAAGGCGGCGGTCGGCCCGGAGACGTTAAAGCGCGAGCCGCCAAACAGGGCTGTCAGCGTACCGGCCACCAGCACCGTATACAGGCCATGCTGCGGTGCTACACCGACGGCAATCGCCAGGGCCATGGCCAGCGGGATGGCGATAATGCCCACCGTTACCCCGGCGCTCAGATCGCTGCGCAGGTTTTTCCAGCCGTAGCCGGCGCGCAAGGTCTGGCGCCAGGCGGAGAACAGCGGCGGTAAGGGCAGCGACATAATGACTCCCTAGGGTCTGTTCCCGTTTCGTTCGCGGCCGCGCCGGAGCCTGTTTTAGCGCGAGGCAAGGCACGAGACACGAAGTTTGGTTGTTCCAAATGAGTGTCGAGAAACGCAGTATCGCGCTAAAACAGGCCCGTCCCTGCGGGTTGCGCGCAAAATCTCGCCACGCGGTGTTGGAGGACTTGGCAAGGGAGCGACCATTACCTGCGTCCTCCGCCTAGCCTGGCGAGATTTTGCGCAGCAACGCGGCTCGCGACGAAGCGAGAACAGACCCTAAGGCTGGGCGCAGTATAGGGGCGGGGCGCGACGCGCTGTATTGACCTAAGTCGGCTGTGCGCCAGCTTCGTCGCATGCTAAACCGTGCGGTTGGCCGGCATCCGTTGAGCCGTTGCCCACCCCAGAGGTACACTGCCGGCCCCGTGTGGCCTGGTTAGCTGGAGTGAACGATGCGTAAAGACAAGAAACAGGTGATTGGCGAAGAGATTGGTGACGAGCCGATCAAGCTGTTCCTCAGCGTGGAACCGGCCGATGCCACGCCGCCGTCGCTGCACAAGCTGGTCAAGGCCTACCGCGGCCTGCGTATCGATGACTTCGAGCGCTTTGTCGGCTTCTTCGTTGCCGCCGGCTACGACCTGAATGCCAAAGACGCCCAGGGCAATGACTTTATCGCGCTGATCCAGGATCAACGCTTTGCCGAGCCTTACATTGAAGTGATCAAGGCTGCTCGCGGCTAAACGCCGAGTCAGCGCTTGCTGCGCTAATTACGACTCACGCCTGCCCACAAAGCCGCGACCTGTTCGCGGCTTTGTCGTTTCTAAAACCCGCTGTGCTTCTTACTGATAATCACGCAAATCAATAGTGCTGGGCGAAGCGAGACGACCGGTCATATTCTTGCCGGCATGAACTCCAGCATTCGACTCGACAAGCGTGACCTGATCCTCGCCAAAGGCGCCGAGGTGATGACCCGTCGTGGTTATCACGGCGCCGGCGTGCAGGAAATCGTGCAGGCGGCGGGGGTGCCGAAAGGCTCTTTCTACCACTACTTCGCCAGCAAAGAAGACTTTGCCCTGCAGGCCCTGCAGCAGGTTTATCAGCCGCGTTTGGCGCGTTATGCCGAAGCCTTGGCCAATCCTGCATTGAGCCCGCGTGAACGCATCCTCGGTTATTACGCCGAACTGGTGGAGCACTTCGCTCGCCAGGAGCGTCTGGAATACCACTGCTTTATTGGCAGCCTGAGCTTCGAGATGGCCGAGCTGTCACCGACGCTGGGCGCGCAGGTCGATGCGATTCTGCAGGCCTCGGCGGACACCCTGCAGGCCTGCCTGGAACAGGCGCAGGCGGCGGGTGAACTACCGGCCGATGAAGATTGCCGCAACCTGGCGAGCTTTATTGCCAATGCCTGGCAAGGCGCGCTGACCCGGCTCAAGGTGGCGAACAACACCCGCGCCCTGACTGATTTTATCCAACGCTTGCAGCTGCTGTTGCAGGCTTGATCGCAAACCCCTTTAACCAGTTGCGGCGCTCTGGCCGCCCCGAGGAATGATGATGACCGATCCCGTTAAAGCGCTGTTCCAACCCTTTAGCCTGGGCAACCTGGAGCTGCCGACCCGTGTGGTCATGGCGCCGATGACCCGTTCCTTCTCCCCGGGCGGCGTACCCAACAGCAAGGTCATCGAGTACTACCGTCGCCGCGCTGCTGCTGGCGTTGGCCTGATCGTCACCGAAGGCACCACTGTGGGCCACAAGGCATCCAACGGTTACCCGAACGTGCCGCGGTTCTACGGTGAAGACGCTCTGGCCGGCTGGAAAAAAGTGGTCGATGCAGTGCACGCCGAAGGCGGCAAGATCGTTCCGCAGCTGTGGCACGTGGGCAATGTGCGCAAGCTGGGCACCGAGCCGGACGCCAGCGTCCCAGGCTACGGCCCGAGCGAGAAAATCAAAGAAGGCAACGTGGTTGTGCACGGCATGACCCAGGACGATATCAAGGAAGTGATCGCCGCTTTCGCCCAAGCCGCCAAGGATGCCAAAGCCATCGGCATGGACGGCGTGGAAATCCACGGTGCCCACGGCTATCTGGTCGACCAGTTCTTCTGGGCCGGCAGCAACCAGCGCACCGACGAATACGGCGGTGACCTGGCGCAGCGTTCGCGCTTTGCCATCGAACTGATCCAGGCCGTGCGCGCCGCAGTCGGCCCGGAGTTCCCGATCATCTTCCGCTTCTCGCAGTGGAAGCAGCAGGACTACAGCGCCCGTCTGGTGGAAACCCCAGAAGCCCTGGAAGCCTTCCTCAAACCGCTGTCTGACGCAGGCGTGGATATCTTCCACTGCTCGACCCGCCGTTTCTGGGAGCCTGAATTCGACGGATCCGAGCTGAACCTGGCTGGCTGGACGCGCAAGCTGACTGGCAAGCCAACCATCACCGTCGGCAGCGTCGGCCTGGACGGCGAGTTCCTGCAGTTTATGGTCAACACCGACAAGGTGGCTCAGCCGGCCAGTCTGGAAAACCTGCTGGAGCGTCTGAACAAGCAGGAGTTCGACCTGGTGGCCGTAGGCCGCGCGCTGCTGGTCGACCCGGATTGGGCGGTAAAAGTACGCGATGGCCGCGAGCAGGACATTCTGCCGTTTAGTCGTGATGCGCTGACCAGCCTGGTTTAAAACCCGTTTTATCGTGTGCGCCGCAAACGGCGCAACACTCCTCAAGCCCCGGCACATCGGGGCTTTTTTTCGTCTGCATATCGGCCGGCTTGTAGGCGCGGGGGGACGCCTAGTTCCATGGACGCGAAGTCCTTATCGCGGCCATGGGCCGCTCCTACAACCGGTTGGTGCACGACGGCCACAGGCAAGCTGCGAGTCGTTGACTAGTATTGCCAGTGCCCAGCCATCAGGTACCGACTATGAAGCGTGTGGTGCAGATCGCTGTATCCCTTGTCCTGCTGTTGCTTATCAGCCTGGCCGCAGCGGTGGCCTGGAACTGGGCGCCGGATCGCCCCCTGGCGGATCTCAAACCTCGCTGGGCCTTGCCACCGTCACAGTTTCTCGCCATCGACGGTATGCTCGTACACCTGCGTGATCAGGGCCCGCTGGATGATCCTGCGCCGATTGTGCTGCTGCACGGCACCTCGGCCAGCCTGCACACCTGGGAGGGCTGGGTGGCGGCGTTGCAGACTAAGCGTCGGGTGATCAGCCTCGATCTACCGGGCTTTGGCCTGACCGGGCCATTCCCCGATGGCGATTACCGCATGGCTCACTACAGCTCTTTCCTCGGCCATGTACTGGACCAATTGCAGGTGCCGCGCGCGGTGGTGGCGGGCAACAGTTTTGGTGGGCAGTTGGCCTGGCAATTTGCCCTGGACCATCCGCAGCGGGTCGAACGGTTGGTGCTGGTGGATGCGGCCGGTTACCCACGCAACGCCACTTCCATTCCCATTGGCTTTCGTCTGGCGCAGGTCCCCACGTTGGCGCCGCTGATGGCCAACGTGCTGCCCCGGCAAATGATCGAGGCGAGTATTCGTAACGTCTATGGCGATCCGGACAAGGTCAGCGATGAACTGATTGATCGCTACTACGAGCTGACCCTGCGCGCCGGTAATCGCGAAGCCTTGCGTCAGCGTTTTATCCAGGCTGAAGCGGGGCAGAGCTACACGCGCATTGCCGAGCTCAAGGTGCCGACGCTGATTATCTGGGGCGGCCGCGATGAGTTGATTCCGCCGGTCAACGCCGAGCGCTTCAAGCGCGATATCAAGGGCAGCCGTCTGGTGCTGTTTGATGAGCTGGGCCATGTGCCCCAAGAAGAGGACCCCGCACGCACCGTGGCGGTGCTGATGGGCTTTCTAGAGGGCTAGCCGGGGTTTATCGCAGCTTTTTGCTGCGCACTAAGCTGCTGATATTTCGAGAGAGATTGCCTGCGTAAAAGAGCTGGCGTGCTTTGTGCTAACCCACTTTGCGCTGATTGGCTTTGGCCAATCTTGGTCTAGGCTCTCGGAATAACAATTATTCGGCAGGTGCAGTATGCCCAAGGCCATCAGGCTGTTTGTGCACGCAGTGGAGGCGCTCAACCGCGTTGTCGGGCGCTTCGCCATGTACCTGATCTTCGCCATTCTCGGCGTGCTGCTGTACTCCTCAATCAGCAAGACCTTCTTTATGCCGGCCGCCTGGACGCTGGAGTCGGCGCAGTTTTTGATGGTCGCCTACTTCCTGCTCGGCGGCGCCTATTCCATGCAGCTCGATGCCCATGTGCGCATGGATCTGTTCTACAGCCGCTGGTCGCCACGGGCCCGCGCGATCATCGATGCGATCACCATCGGCTTTCTGATTTTCTACCTAGTGTTCCTGCTTTACGGCGGTATTTCCTCGACCCAATACGCCCTTGAATACAGCGAAACCAGCTACTCGGCCTGGTCGCCACCCATGGCGCCGATCAAGATCATCATGTGCATCGGCATCGCCCTGATGCTGCTGCAGGCCATCGCTACCCTGTTCAAGGACATCGCCGCCGCGCGGGGGGAACCGCTGTAATGGATTACGAGCTGATAGCCCTGCTGATGTTCTCCTCGATGATGTTGCTGCTGCTTACCGGCAAGCGGGTATTTGGCGCGATCGGCTTTGTCGCGGTGGCGGCAGCGCTGATGCTGTGGGGCGATGGCGGTTCGGAAATGGCCTTCAGCGCTGCCATGAAACTGATGAAGTGGTACCCGCTGCTGACCCTGCCGCTGTTCGTATTCATGGGCTATATGCTCTCCGAGTCGGGACTGGCCGAAGACCTCTACAAGATGTTCCACGTCTGGATGGGCCCCCTGCATGGTGGCCTGGCCATTGGCACAATTGGCCTGATGGTGGCGATCTCGGCGATGAATGGCCTGAGCGTGGCCGGCATGGCCATCGGCGCCAGCATCGCCTTGCCGGAACTGCTGCGTCGTGGCTACGACAAGATCATGGTCACCGGGGTGATTCAGGCCGGCAGCTCCCTTGGCATCCTGATTCCGCCGAGCGTGGTGCTGGTGCTGTACGGCATGATCGCCCGCCAGCCGGTCGGCCAGTTGTGGCTGGCCGGGGTGTTTCCCGGTCTGCTGATGGCGGGGCTGTTTATCCTCTATATCGCCATCCGCTGCCGTTTGCAGCCCGAGCTGGGGCCGGCGTTGTCCGAGGAAGAGCGTGGGCAGATCAGCCGACGCGAGAAGCTGCTGCTACTCAAGGCCGGCATTGCGCCGTTGTTTATCTTCTTCTGCATGACCGGACTGTTTCTGATGGGCATCACCAGCCTGGTGGAAAGCTCGGCGGTGGGCGCTGCGGCGGCCACCCTGATGGCATTGGTCAAGGGTCGTTTGACCCGCAGCGTGATGGAAGAAACCCTGCGCAAGACCCTCGGCATCAGCTGCATGTTTATGTGGATCATCCTCGCTGCGCTGTGTTTCGGCGCGGTGTTCGACGGTCTCGGCGCGGTCAAGGCGATTGAAGCGTTCTTTCTCGACAGTCTCGGCCTGGGGCCTTGGCAGGTGCTGATCCTGATGCAGCTGTCGTTCATCCTGATGGGCATGTTCCTTGACGACACCGCCATGCTGGTGATCGTCGCCCCTTTGTATATTCCGCTGGTTGGCGCTCTGGGCTTCGACCTGGTCTGGTATGGCGTGCTCTACACCATCACCTGCCAGATCGCCTATATGACGCCGCCCTTCGGCTACAACCTATTCCTGATGCGCGCCATGGCTCCGCCGGAAGTCTCGCTGCGTGACATCTATGTCTCGGTTACCCCATTCGTGCTGATCATGGTGCTGGCGCTGGTGCTGGTCATGGTCTTCCCGCAGATCGCCCTGTGGTTGCCGCAGTGGCATTACGGTGGGTGAGCACATGAATTTCAGCAGTAGGCCAGCGCAGTCGTATCTGTAGAAGCCAGTGAGGATTGCCGCGGCGCAGTGCCGCTTATGCCGTACGCAATCCTCAAGGGCTTTTGAGCAGTCAGGTGCAGGTCGCCCCTCTGAAAACCCTGCCAGCGCCCCGTGGGCCAGGCAGTGCGGTTGTATGCCATCTGAATCTACAAGTCTGGAGATAACAGCATGAGTACGAGACGCAGTTTTCTGAAAACCGCCGCGGTGGCCACCGGGGCAGCAGGGGCAACGGCACTAGGCCCGGCGCATATCTACGCCGCCGAGCCGAAGAAAATCGTTTGGCGCCTGCAGACCTATGCCGGCGCGGCCTTGGGCGAACATGTGATCAAACCGTCCATCGATGCCTTCAACAAGGCTGCCAATGGCGAGATGGAAATCCAGCTGTATTACGCCGATCAACTGGTGCCTACCGGCGAGCTGTTTCGCGCCATGCAAAAGGGCACCATCGATGCGGTGCAAAGCGATGACGACTCCATCGCCGCACCCGTGGATATCTCGGTGTTCGGCGGCTACTTCCCCTTTGCCACCCGCTACAGCCTGGATATTCCGGTGCTGTTCAACCAGTACGGGCTCAATGAAATCTGGGCCGAGGCCTATGGCGAAGTCAAAGGCGTAACCTGGCTCGGTGCCGGCGCCTGGGACCCATGCCACTTCGCCACGGTCGAGCCGATCACCAAGCTTGAACAGCTCAAAGGCAAGCGCATCTTCACCTTTCCTACGGCTGGGAAGTTCCTCACCCGCTTTGGCGTGATTCCGGTGACCCTGCCCTGGGAAGATGTCGAGGTGGCGATCCAGACCGGCGAGCTGGACGGCATTGCCTGGTCCGGCATCACCGAGGACTACACCGTCGGCTGGGCCAACGTGACCAAATACTTCCTCACCAACAACATCTCTGGCGCCTGGTGCGGTTCCTACTTCGCCAACTCGGACAAATGGGCCGAGGTGCCCGAGCACCTGAAAACCCTGTTCAAACTGTGCATGGACAGCTCCAACTACTACCGTCAGCACTGGTACTGGGGTGGTGAAGCGCAACTGCGGGTCGAGGGCGGCAAGCTGCAACTGACGTCCATCCCGGCCGAGGAGTGGGCCACGGTGGAAGCCGAGGCACTGAAGTTCTGGGACGAAATCGCCAAAACCAGCCCCCGCTGCGCCCGCGTGGTGGAGATCTTCAAAAAGTACAACGCCCTCATGGCCAAGGCCGGCGCGCCCTATCGTTGATTGCGTCGATCCGCCTGCAAAGCCACGCCCGCGCCGCAAGGTACGGGCGTTTTGCTGTGTGCCGCGCGGCGGCTACGGCAGGCAGCAGATATTTCCTGGATCAGCCAGCCAACTCCTCAATCCTGTACCACACTGAACAGGCTTTTTGCCGGGTGTTCTAACAGGCGTTGGGTGGTAGTCAGGGCGCGTTGTGTGATGGTTGTGGGGATGCGCTTGAGACTCTGTTGTTGCCTGCAGGACTGACACCGGATGTCGGCCATAACAACAAGAGACAGGTGCATTTATGCTCAATCCGCGAGACGTGAAAACCGTTCTGGATGCCAAGCGCATTGTCGAGGAGCGCGGCCTTAGCCATATCAAGGTCGGGGTGTTCGATAACGATGGGGTGATGCGCGGCAAATACCTCAGCCGCAGCAAGTTCTTTTCTGCCCTCGACAGCGGCTTTGCCTTCTGCGATGTGGTGCTCGGCTGGGACGTGAAGGACCAGCTCTACGACAACGCTCAATACACCGGCTGGCACACCGGCTACCCGGATGCGCCAGTGCGGGTGCTGCCGCATACCTGCCGCGACTTACCCTTCGAGAACGGCATGCTGCTGTTTATCTGCGAGTTTGCCGAGGCGGCGGAAAAGGTCTGCCCCCGTGGCACCCTGCGACGGGTGATCGAGCGTTGCAAGGCCATGGGCTTCGATGCCTTTGCCGCCCTGGAATATGAGTTCTTCATGTTCGATGAAACCCCCGAGTCGGCCCGCGAGAAGGGTTTTCGCAACCTCAAACCGTTTACGCCGGACTGGTTCGGCTACTCGATGATCCGCAACTCAGTACACGCCGAGCTGTACCACGAGATTCTCGAAATGGCCGAACGCATGGACTTTCCCATCGAGGGCCTGCACACCGAAACCGGCCCCGGTGTGCTGGAGGCGGCGATTGCCTATGACCGCGCCGAAGCCGCCGCCGACAAGGGTGCGCTGTTCAAAACCTTTATGAAGGTGCTGGCCCAGCGCAACGGCCTGATGGCCACCTTTATGGCCAAGTGGTCGGGCAAGTATCCGGGGCAGAGCGGGCATATCCATGTGTCCCTGCGTGATCTGGCCAGCGGCAAGTCGGCGTTCCACGACCCAAGCCAGGCGCACAATATGAGCAAGATTCAGCGCCACTTTCTCGCCGGACAGCAGCGTTTGATGCCGGAATTTCTGTGCATGGTCGCGCCGACGCTGAACAGCTACCGCCGGCTGATTCCCGGTTTCTGGGCGCCCACCGATGCCACCTGGGGCGTGGAAAATCGCACCGCCGCGCTGCGGGTCATTCCCGGTACGGACAAGTCGCAGCGTCAGGAATATCGCCTCGGCGCGGCCGATGGCAATCCGTTTCTGGCCCTGTCGGTGGCCCTCGGTTCTGGTCTGTACGGGGTGATGCAGCAGTGGGAGCCGACCGAGCCGGTGGTGGGCAACGCCTACGCGATGAAACACCCCGAGGAGCTGGCCCTGCCGCGCACCCTGTGGGATGCGGCGCAACGGTTGAAGGCCTCGGCGGCGGCGCGGGAGCTGTTCGGTGATGAGTTTGTCGAGCACTTCGCCGCCAGCCGCGAATGGGAAGAGCGCGAATACCGCCGGCATGTCAGCGACTGGGAATTGGATCGCTACTTCGAAATTATCTAGCGCGGCCCCGGCTGATTGGGCTTATGGAGTTTTTTCAATGAGCAAACTGCAATGCATTTCACCCATCGATGGCTCGGTGTATGTCGAACGCCATTTGGCCTCCAACCCGGAAATTCAGGTGGCGCTGGTCAAGGCCGAACTGGCGCAGCAGGCCTGGAAGAACACCCCGCTGGCCGAGCGCATCGTCATCGGCCGCAAGGCGATTGCCGCCTTCGCCGCGAAGGAAACTCAGCTGGCTGAAGAGCTGTGCTGGATGATGGGCCGGCCGATCCGCTATGCCGCAGGCGAAGTGCGCGGCTTTGTCGAACGCGCCAGCTATATGGCGGATATCGCCGAACAGGCCCTGGCGGATATCAAGGTGCCGGATAAACCCGGGTTTATTCGCTTTATCCGCCGTGAACCGCTGGGCGTGGCGCTGGTGATCGCGCCGTGGAATTACCCCTACCTGACTGCGGTAAACGCAGTGATGCCGGCGCTGCTGGCCGGCAATGCAGTGCTGCTCAAGCATTCCGCGCAAACGCCATTGTGCGCTGAGCGCATGGTGGAGGCCTTCAGCGAAGCTGGCTTGCCGGACGGGGTATTCCAGTACCTGCACCTGAGCCACGGCGAGACCGAGGCGCTGATTCAGGCACCGACCATCGCCCACGTCGCCTTCACCGGTTCGGTGCCCGGCGGCACCATGGTCGAACGGGTGGCGGTGGGGCGCTTTCTCAGCATCGGCCTGGAACTGGGCGGTAAGGATCCCGCTTATGTACGGGCTGATGCCGATCTGGCCCATGCGGTGGAAACCACAATCGATGGAGCGTTCTTCAACTCCGGGCAATCGTGCTGCGGCATCGAGCGCATCTATGTGCACGAATCGCTCTACGACGCCTTTGTCGAGCAGGCAGTGGCGTTGGTCAAACACTACAAGCTCGGTCGTTCCGATGACCCGGACACCACCCTCGGCCCGTTGGTGCGCGTCGAGGCAGCGGATTTCGTCCGCGGGCAAATTCACGATGCCGTCGAGCAGGGCGCCATCGCCCATCTGGTGCCGGCCGACTTTGCCATGGACCATCCCGGCTCGCAGTACCTGGCGCCGCAGGTGCTGACCAACGTGAATCACGGTATGCGGGTGATGACCGAAGAATCCTTCGGCCCGGTGGTGGGCATCCAGAAGGTCAAGGATGACGAAGAAGCCCTGGCGCTGATGAACGACAGCGAGTTCGGCCTTACCGCCGCGATCTTCAGCCGTGATGTCGACGCCGCCATGGCCCTGGCTGACCGAGTACAGGCTGGCACGGTGTTTCTCAATCGCTGTGATTACCTAGACCCGGCACTGGCCTGGACCGGGGTGAAGAACTCCGGGCGCGGTTGCACCCTGTCCAGCGTCGGCTTCGAGCATGTCACCCGGCCGAAATCTTTCCACTTCAAAACTCAGTTGTGAGGCGCGCCATGGACCTGAATCACTACCGCATGAACTGGAATTACCCAACCTCGGTGCGCGTCGGCGTTGGCCGTATCAGCGAACTGCCGGCAGCTTGCCGGCAGCTGGGGATGAGCGCGCCGCTGTTTGTGACCGACCCAGGCCTGGCCGCCTTGCCGATGATCGACCGCGCTCTGTTGCACTGCCGCGATGATGGCCTCAAGGCCGGGCTGTTCCATGGCATCAAGGGCAATCCCACTGGGCAGAACGTGATGGATGGGGTGGCCGCATTCAAGGCCGGCAAGCATGACGGGGTGATCGCCTTTGGCGGTGGCTCGGCGCTGGATGCCGGTAAGGCCATCGCCCTGATGGTCGGTCAGGACCGGCCATTGTGGGATTTCGAGGACATCGGCGACAACTGCAACCGCATCAATGTTGCCGGCATGGCCCCGGTGGTGGCGGTGCCGACCACCGCTGGCACCGGTTCGGAAGTGGGGCGCGCCTCGGTGATCACCGACGATGCCGCGCATATCAAACGCATCATCTTTCACGCGCGCATGTTGCCGGCGCTGGTGATCCTTGATCCGGAACTGACCCTCGGCCTGCCGGCCAAGATCACCGCTGCCACCGGTATGGATGCGTTGTCGCACAACCTGGAGGCGTTCTGCTCACCGCTGTTCCACCCCATGGCTGAGGGCATTGCCCTAGAAGGCATGCGCCTGGTGCAGGAGTATCTGCCGCGCGCAGTGGCGCAGGGCAGTGATGTGGAAGCGCGCTTGCAGATGCTGGTGGCGTCTAGCATGGGTGCCACGGCATTCCAGCGTGGTCTGGGTGCCATGCATGCCCTGGCTCATCCGCTCGGCGCGTTGTACGACGCCCATCACGGCATGCTCAACGCGGTGCTAATGCCCTATGTGCTGGTGGCCAACCGCGAACGTATAGAGCCGCAGATGGAGAAAATGGCGCGCTACCTAAATCTGGCCAAACCTGGTTTCAGCGGCGTGCTGGAGTGGGTGATGGCGCTGCGGGAGCAGGTCGGCATCCCGCACAGCCTGGGCGAGATTGGCATTGATGACCGGCGCATCGAACAGGTCGGGCAAATGGCTGCGGTCGATCCTTCCGCCGGCACCAACCCGATTGCCTTTACGGCTGAGCAATACAGTCAGTTGTTCGAAAAAGCCCTGCGCGGCACTCTGTAGAGCCAGCCCAAGATCTGCTGCGCGTCGGCCCTGCTGCGTTGAAAGCAGGCTCGGCAGGCCGCGCGCGGCTAACGCGCTTCAGCGCGACCCGAAGGGCGAGTGAAACGAGTAATGCTCATGTACAACAGTACACTCCGCTTCCTCGCCTGTTTTCGCCTTGCATGGCTCTAGCTCGCGAGATCTTGAGCAGACTCTAAATCTCTCTATTAATTGTTCTGTTGCGCTGTAGTGAACAGATACATGACCCGCCGGTTCTTCGCTTGCGCTGGCTGCGCGTGACTCCTTATAGTCCGCCGGCACTTAAGCGCCCGGCTTGCGTCAGTACCGGCTGCAAGCAGGGCCTGTTACCGCAATGGTGAGAGGCCATGATCGAAATAAAAAACCTAACCAAGCGTTTTGCGCAGCACACCGCGGTGGACAACCTGTCCTTCAGCGTTCAGCCCGGTGAAGTGCTGGGCTTTCTCGGCCCCAACGGCGCCGGCAAATCCACCACCATGAAGATGCTGACCGGCTTTCTTGCGCCGACATCCGGCAGTGCCAGCATCCTCGGGTTTGATATCCAGAAAGACACCCTCAAAGCCCAGCGGCAGATCGGTTATCTGCCCGAAGGCGCGCCGTGTTACGGCGATATGACGGTGCGCAGCTTCCTCGAATTTATTGCCGAGGTGCGCGGTTTCAAAGGCGCCGAGAAGCGTGAGCGGGTGGCCAAGGCGGTCGCTCAGGTCGAGCTGGAAGGCGTGCTGGAACAGTCGATCGAGACTCTGTCCAAGGGCTTTAAGCGCCGCGTCGGCCTGGCCCAGGCGATTCTGCATGACCCCAAGGTGCTGATCCTCGACGAGCCTACCGATGGCCTCGACCCGAATCAGAAGCACCAGGTGCGCAAGCTGATTCAGAGCCTGGCCTACGACAAGATCGTGATCATCTCCACCCACATCCTTGAAGAAGTCTCCGCCGTCTGCACCCGCGCGGTAGTGATCGCCCACGGCAAGCTGCTGGCCGATGGCACGCCGCTGGAGCTGGAAAGCCGCTCGCGTTATCACCAGGCCGTCACCCTGGTGGCTGCCGAGCCGCTTGATCAGGCCGCGTTGGCTGCCTTGCCGGGCGTTGCCGGGGTGGAAGAAAACGCCCTGGAACACAGCCTGAGTATCCTGGCCAAGCCGGGTGAGGTGATCTTCCCGCAGGTCAATGCGCTGATCGCCGCGCGTGGCTGGAACGTCAAGGAGTTGAATGTCGAACGCGGTCGGCTGGACGAAGTGTTCCGCAGCCTGACCCGTGGGGAGGTGGTATGAGTCAGTTGTCGGTGATCTTCAAGCGCGAGCTGGCGAGCTACTTCGCCACGCCGCTGGCTTACGTATTTATCCTGATCTTTCTGGTGCTGTCCGGGGTGTTCACCTTCTACCTCGGTGGTTTCTTCGAGAGCGGCCAGGCCAACCTGTCGCCGTTCTTCAACTTCCACCCCTGGCTGTATCTGTTTCTGGTGCCGGCGATTGCCATGCGTCTGTGGGCCGAGGAGCGCAAGAGCGGCACCATCGAGTTGCTGATGACCCTGCCGATCACCCGTTTCGACGCGGTCACTGGCAAGTTCCTCGCCGCCTGGGTGTTTGCCGGTTTGGCGTTGCTGCTGACCTTCCCGATGATCATCACCGTCAACTACCTGGGGGAACCGGATAACGGTGCGATCGTCACCGGCTATATCGGCAGCTGGCTGCTGGCCGGCGCTTATCTGGCGATTGGCTCGTGCATGTCGGCCCTGGCGAAGAACCAGGTGATCGCCTTTATCCTGGCGGTCAGCGTGTGCTTCCTGTTTATCGTCAGCGGCTTCCCCATGGTGCTCGATGGTTTCAGCGGCTGGGCGCCGCAGTGGCTGGTGGATGCCGTGGCTTCGCTGAGCTTCCTGACCCGTTTCGATGCGATCAGCAAGGGCGTGATCGACCTGCGCGATCTGCTGTACTTCCTCACCCTGATCGCCGCCTGGTTGGCTGCGACGGCGGTGGTTATCGACCTGAAGAAAGCTGACTGAGGCCGCCCATGAAAAAGCTGATGGTTTCCAGCGCCGGGCTTGCACTCATTGCCCTGGCGTTTCTCGCCTTCAACCTGTTCTCCAGCGTCAGCCTCAGTGGCGTGCGTCTGGATCTGACCGAGCAGAAGCTCTACACCCTCTCCAGCGGCACCGAGCAGATTCTTGCCGAGCTGGATGAGCCGGTGGAGCTGAACTTCTTCTACTCCGACACCGCCACCAAGGACCTGCCGGCGCTGCGCACCTACGCCAAGCGCGTCGAGGAAATGCTCAAGGCTTATCAGCGCGAGGCGGGCGATAAACTCAAGCTGACGATCATCGACCCCGCGCCGTTTTCCGAGGACGAAGACAAAGCCGCTGAATTCGGCCTGCAGGGCATTCCGCTGCAGCAGGGCGGCGACTCGATCTACTTCGGCCTGGCCGGCAAGAATGCTGAAGGCCTGACCCAGGTGATCCCTTTCTTCGCCCTGGATCAGGAAGAGTTCCTTGAATATGAACTCAGCCGTCTGGTGCAAAGCCTGGCCAAGCCAGAGCGGCCGGTGGTCGGTGTACTCGCTGGCCTGCAGGTCAACGGTGGCTTCGATATGGCCGCACGCCAGCCGACGCCGGCCTGGATGCTGATCGAGGAAATCCGCCAGCTGTTCCAGATCGAAAGCCTTAAGCGCGATGTTGACCTGATCCCTGAGAATGTCTCGGTGCTGCTGCTGATCCATCCCAAGCAGCTGCCCGAGCAGACTTTGTATGCGATTGATCAGTTCGTTCTGCGCGGCGGCAAGTTGCTGACCTTCGTCGACCCGTTCAGCGAGGCCGATACCCAGGCCGAAATGCCCGGTGAGATGGTGGTCGACAAGGCTTCTGACCTGCCTGAGCTGTTCAAGGCCTGGGGCCTGCGCATGGTGCCGGACCAGGTACTCGGTGACGGTTCCTACGCCATGTCGGTCAGCATGGGCGAAGGCCAGCGCCCGGTACGCCACGCCGCCTGGTTAAGCCTGCCGAAAAACGCCCTGGATAAGGACGACATCAGTACCGCCTCGCTGGAGACCATGACGGTAGCCACCGCTGGCATGCTGGAACAGCTGGAAGGCGCGAAAACCCAGTTCACTCCGCTGATTCGTAGCTCCCAGTACGCCATGCCGTTTGATGCCAAACGCTTCGGCATGCTGGCCAATCCGGAAGAGCTGATCCGCGAGCTGGAACCCACCGGTGAGCGTTATACCCTGGCAGCGCGTATCAGCGGCCCGGCGCAAACGGCCTTCCCGGATGGCATCGAAGGGCAGAAGGATGGCCTTAAGCAGGCCGACAATATCAACGTGATCGTCGTGGCCGACACCGACATGCTCACCGACCGCATGTGGGTGCAGGTGCAGGACTTCTTCGGCCAGCGCATTCCGCAGCCCTGGGCCGACAACGCTGGTTTCGCGATCAATGCCCTGGATAACTTGGCTGGCTCCGAAGCGCTGATCAGCGTGCGTTCGCGCGGCCGTTTCACCCGCCCGTTCGAGGTGGTGGAAGAGATCCAGCGCGAGGCCGAGGTGCAGTTCCGCGAGAAGGAACAAGCCCTGCAAGCGCGCCTGGCGGATACCGAACAGAAGCTCGCCGCCCTGCAACAGAATCAGGACCCGAGCAAGGCTCTGGAGCTGACCCCCGAGCAGCAAGCCGCGGTGCAGCAGTTTATCCAGCAGAAACTGGCGATCCGTAAGGAGCTGCGCGACGTGCGCTACCAGCTCAATGCCGATATCGAAGCCTTGGGCAGCAAGCTCAAGTTTCTCAATATCGCCCTGGTACCGCTGCTGCTGACCCTGGGCGTACTGGCCCTGTGGCTATGGCGCCGGCGCAAGCACGGCTGATTCCGTCTGCACCTGCAAAGGGCCGCTTTATGTGGCCCTTTGTTTTTATTGACACAGAAGCGTGATGTTTTTGTAGGAGCGGGCTTGCCCGCGATCAAGGCCATAGAGCATCGCGGCCAAGGCCGCTCCTACAGGTCGTGCGGCGCAAGCCAAAAACCCTAACTCAAGCCATAATGCCCGCGCGCAAATGCGCCAAGCGGATCGCCGTGACCGATCTAACCAGTCCTGTTCCACTGTTTTGAGGATTATTAGATGCCTACCCTCCTGGTCAAAATATTCGAAGGCCGCAGCGATGAGATCAAACGCGAGTACGCCAAAGCCCTGACCGACGCCTCGACCAAAGTGCTCGGCTGCGACGCCAGCGCGGTTGATGTGATCTTTGAAGAAGTGAAAAAGGGCGACTGGGCCACCGGTGGCGTGATGTGGTCTGAGCGCGACTAGCGCTGAGCCTGGGGTGGGTTATCCGTTGCACGGTGAGCCCATCCTGTTGCCTGCTTTCTTCTCCGTAAATATCGCTGCATAGCTTGTCCTGTATGGCCTGTAGCCTGCCGGCAAAAAGTCCTTTTCAGTCATAAACCCTGTTTTATACTCGGCCTTCGGTGATGGCCGGGCACTCGCCTGCAGGCTGCGCCAAACAATAAAAACTGCATGCTGGAGACACAGATAATGGCTGAGCGCGAGACAGGCACCGTCAAGTGGTTCAATGATTCCAAGGGCTATGGCTTTATTCAGCGCGAGAGCGGCGCGGATGTATTCGTGCATTTCCGCGCCATCCGTGGCGAAGGCCATCGCACCCTGCTCGAAGGGCAGAAGGTCGAGTACACGGTAACCCAGGGGCAGAAGGGCTTGCAGGCTGACGACGTTTCGGCACTCTAAGGTCCATGCACTCCTAGAAAGCCCATCGCCGATGGGCTTTTTGCTTTGCGCCTCTCGGTCGTTTTCTCCCGGCTAAATCTGCGACAATCGCCACCCTCCTGCTTTTCCCCTTGACCCCACCCCGCGATTACCCGATGACCGAAGCCACGCCCGCCGTTGACCAACTGCTGAAAAATCTCGACCAGACCCTGCTGGGCGACCGTCATCGCCTGCGTCGTCAGTTGCATGAATTGCGCAAGCAGAACCCGGTGGACGAGGCCAAGCTGGCGCAGTGGCTGCAGCGCTTCGAGGCGTCCCGGGCCAAGGTCGAGGCGCGCCGGTTGAGCGTGCCGCCGATGCGTTACGACGACTCCTTGCCGATTGCCGCCAAGCGCGACGAGATCAAGGCCGCCATCAGCAAACACCAGGTGGTGGTGATTGCGGGGGAAACCGGTTCGGGCAAAACCACCCAGCTGCCGAAGATCTGCCTGGAGCTGGGCCGCGGCGTGCATGGTTTGATCGGCCACACCCAGCCGCGCCGTCTGGCCGCGCGCAGCGTGGCTACTAGGGTTGCCGAGGAGATTGGCACGCCGCTGGGCGAACTGGTCGGCTATCAGGTGCGTTTCGAGGATCAGAGCAACGAGCGCAGCCTTATCAAGCTGATGACCGACGGCATCCTGTTGGCGGAAACCCAGCACGACCGCTACCTGGAAAAGTACGACACGATCATTGTCGACGAGGCCCACGAACGCAGCCTGAACATCGACTTCCTGCTGGGTTTTCTGAAAACCCTGCTGGTGCGCCGCCCCGATCTCAAACTGATTATCACCTCGGCGACCATCGACCTGCAGCGCTTCTCTGCGCATTTCGATGGGGCGCCGATTGTCGAAGTGTCCGGCCGCACCTTCCCGGTGGACACCTGGTACCGGCCGCTGACCGCCGAGCAGGACGAAGACGGCAACCGGGTCGAGGAAGACCTCAGCGTCGACCAGGCGCTTCTCGCCACCCTGGATGAAATCAGCGCCTTCGAGAAAGCCGAAGGCAAGCGCCCCGGCGACGTGCTGGTGTTCCTGCCTGGCGAGCGCGAGATTCGCGACGCCGCCGAGGTGCTGCGCAAGGCCAATCTGCGCCTGACTGAAGTGCTGCCGTTGTATGCGCGCCTGACCCCGGCCGAGCAGCAGAAGATTTTTGCGCCGATGGGCGCACGCAAGATCGTCCTGGCCACCAACGTCGCCGAGACCTCGCTGACCGTACCGGGCATTCGCTATGTGATTGACAGCGGTACGGCGCGCATCAGCCGCTACAGCTATCGCGCCAAGGTGCAGCGCCTGCCCATCGAGGCCGTGTCCCAGGCCAGCGCCAATCAGCGCAAGGGCCGCTGCGGGCGGGTCGAGCCGGGTATCTGCATTCGCCTGTACAGCGAGGAAGATTTCAACGGCCGTCCGGCTTTTACCGACCCGGAAATCCTGCGTACCAACCTGGCGGCGGTGATCCTGCAGATGCTCCATCTGCGCCTCGGCGAGATTGAGGCCTTCCCCTTTATCGAGCCGCCGGATGGCAAGGCCATCAGCGACGGTTTCAACCTGCTGCAGGAGCTCTCGGCGGTTAACCGCGAGGGTCAACTGACGCCGTTGGGTCGCCAGTTGGCGCGCCTGCCGGTTGACCCTCGGTTAGGCCGTATGGTGCTGGAAGGCGCCAAGCAGGGCAGCCTTGAGGAAATCCTGATTATCGCCAGCGCCTTGTCAGTGCAGGATGTGCGCGAGCGGCCGTCCGACCGCCAGCAGGCCGCCGACCAGGCCCATGCGCAGTGGAAGGATGTGGATTCCGACTTTGCTGCGTTGATCAACCTGTGGCGCGGTTTCGAGGAACAGCGCCAGGCCCTCGGTTCCAGCGCGCTGCGCAGCTGGTGTCGGAAGAATTTCCTTAACTACCTCAGGCTGCGCGAGTGGCGTGACGCGCATCGCCAACTGGTGCTGATTACCCGTGATTTGCAGCTAGGTAAACCGGCGAGCGATGCGGGTAGGGGCGAGCCGCGCGCTAAAGAGCAGACGCCGACTACCCAGGACCGCCGGAATGCCGGACCACAGCTATCGGCGGCCCAGAAAGAAAAAGAGTTGGCCGAGAAGGACCAGGCCGCGCAACGCGCCAAAGGTTACGCTGCGGTGCACAAGGCGATTCTCGCCGGTTTGCTCAGCCAGATCGGCCAGAAGACCGAAGATGGCGACTACCTCGGCGCCCGTCAGCGGCGCTTCTGGGTGCACCCATCCTCGGTGATCGGTCGTAAGAAACCCAGCTGGCTGATGGCCGCCGAACTGGTGGAAACCACCAAGCTGTTTGCGCGCATGGTGGCCAAGATCGAGCCGGACTGGATCGAGCCGTTGGCCGGCCACCTGATCAAGAAAAACCACCTGGAACCGCACTGGGAGAAGAAGCGCGGCCAGGTGGTGGCCTTCGAGCAGATAAGCCTTTACGGCCTGATCGTGGTCGGCCGCCGTCCGGTGCATTTCGGCCCTATCGAGCCGGTGGTCTGTCGCGAGCTGTTTATCCGTGAGGGCCTGGTCGGTGGCGAGATCAACTCGCGCGCCAAGTGCCTGACGGCCAATCGTCAGTTGCTGGAAAAGCTCGACGAGCTGGAAGCCAAGGCTCGCCGCCGCGACATTCTTGCCGACGATGAAACCCTGTTCGCTTACTACGAGGCGCGCCTGCCGGCGGATATTTACCAGAGCGCGACTTTTGACAGCTGGTACAAAAGTGAAAGCGCGAAGAACCCTCAGCTGCTGCTGATGCGCGAAGAGGACGTGCTCGCTCGCGACGCCAAGGAAGTTACCGCCGCGCAGTACCCGGATAGCCTGCGTCTGGGCGAACTGACTTTGCCGCTCTCTTATCACTTCGAGCCGAATCATCCGCGTGACGGTGTGACCCTGCGGGTCCCCGCACCGCTGTTGCCGCAACTGCCCCCTGAGCGCCTGGAATGGCTGGTGCCGGGGCTGCTGGAGGCCAAATGCATGGCCCTGGTGCGCGGCCTGCCCAAGGCGTTGCGCAAGAACTTTGTACCGGTGCCGGACTTTGTCGGCGCCGCCCTGGGCAAGATCAGTTTTGCTGACGGCAGCCTGCCTGAAGCCCTGGGCCGTGAGCTAACGCGCATGACCGGTACGCGGGTCAGCGAGGAAGCTTGGACCGAGTCTGCGTCCCAGATCGAAAGCCATCTACGGATGAATATCGAGGTGGTCGACAACCAGGGCAACCCCCTCGGCGAAGGCCGCGACCTGGCAGAGTTGACCGCGCGCTTTAGCGAGGCGACTCAGGCCGGCCTGGCCCTGCCGAAAACCGCCAAGAGCCAGCAGCCAGTAGAGGCCAAAGCCTTTAGCGAAGTGGCGGCGAAGACCCAGCAACAGGTCGCCGGCCTGTCCATGACGGTTTACCCGGCGCTGGTGGAAGAGGCGGGCGTGGTCAAGGAAGGGCGTTTCCCGACTCTGGCTGAAGCCGAGTTTCAGCATCGCCGTGCCTTGCAGCGTTTGCTGCTGCAGCAGCTGGCCGAGCAGGCGAAGTTTTTACGCGGCAAGCTGCCGGGGCTGACCGAGCTGGCGCTGTTGTATCGCGAGCTGGGCCGGGTCGATGCGCTGGTCGAGGACATTCTGCTGGCCAGCCTCGACAGCTGCATCCTTGAAGGCAGCGAGCCTTTACCGCGTGACGGTGCTGGTCTGGCTGCTCTGGCCGAGCGCAGGCGTGGCGACTGGACCGGCGAAGCCGAACGCCTGGCCAAGCTGACCCTGGAAATCCTCAAACTCTGGCACGGCTTGCAGAAGCGCTTTAAAGGCAAGATCGACCTGGCCCAGGCCATGGCGCTCAACGATATCAAGCTGCAGCTAAGCAATCTGGTGTATCCCGGCTTCGTTCGCGAAACCCCGGCGCAGTGGTTGAAGGAAGTGCCGCGTTATCTCAAGGCCATCGAGCAACGCCTGGACAAGATCGTCGGCCAGGTGCAGCGCGACCGCGTCTGGAGCGGCGAGCTGGCCGGCTACTGGGAGCAATACCAGGCGCGCCTGGGCAAACACAGCCAGGAAGGCAAGCGCGACCCACAACTTGCCCTGTACCGCTGGCTGCTGGAGGAATACCGCGTGTCGCTGTTCGCCCAGCAACTGGGCACCAAGCTGCCGGTATCGGAGAAGCGCCTGAGCAAGCAGTGGAGCAGCGTCGAGGCTTAAGCGAGCGCGCAGTATGTGCACGGGTCGCTGGCTTGCTTGAGTGAGGTGCGGTACTGCTAGACTCACCTGACATCCCAACGAGCCAGCGTGAGTGATGACCTTGATTGCAGTCGATGTACGCCGCTCGCCTTTGCGCCACTGCTTCTTGCTCGCCCTATTGCTGCTGGCCTGCGTGCCCAGCCTGACGCTAGCCGCGTGCGAGAAGACCCTGCGCTGGGACGATGATCCGCCCTTCAGCATGCAGGCGGCCGATGGCGCGGTGGTCGGTATCGACATTGAAATCAACCGCGCGGCGCTGGCCCGCCTGGGCTGCCAGATCAAGTTGCGCAAATTGCCCTGGGCGCGGGCGCTCAAGGAGCTGGAGCTGGGCCGCCTGGATATTCTGCCCGGTGCCTTCCGTCGGCCAGAGCGCGAGGCGTATGCGCATTTCTCCGGCCCGGTGCTGCCGCCGTCGCGCAATATCCTATTTATGCACCCGCAAGCCATGCAGCGCTGGCCAGCCACACGGCTGCTGGAGTTGCAGCACAGTGAGTTTCGCCTGGGCGCGCAGATCAACGTGGCCTACGGCACGGACTATGAGCAACTGATGAGTGATCCGGCGTTTGCCGCGCGGGTGTCGATGGTGGCTACGCGCGCCAACCTCTGGCGCATGGTCAGCAAGGGCCGTATCGATGGGGTGATCGCTGACGAGCACAGCGGGGCCTATGAGATTCAGCAGCTCGGCCTGAGTGAGCAGATCAAAGCCACGTCGGTGGTGGTGTCCAGTGATGCGGCCGAAGTGGCCATCAGCAAGCGCTCGACCGAGTCCGATTTTGTTCAGGCCTATTCCGATGCGCTGCGCGAATTGGTAGTGGATGGGAGTTATGAGCGGATTGTGCAGCGCTATGTAAAACCGTAATCGCGGTTGCGGCATCCCCTGTAGGAGCGGCCCATGGCCGCGAGCTTTTACCGCTTTCCCGACGACCTATGTCTATCCGTTGCAGCTTGGTCGCTCTAACTAACGGTTGACTCGCTGCGCTCGCCCTACGGGCCAGCCTGCGGCTGTTACTACGCTGCGCTCCGTTTCGCCCTTACGGCGGCTCACTTTTGGCAAGCGCCCGGATGGCCGGCCCCGTCAAAAGTAAGCAAGAGGTCTTGCCCCTGCATCCGGGTCTCGCTGCGCTCGTTCCATCATTGCTCCAGGGGCCCGACCGGATGCGGCCCACCGACGAAGGGCCATCCCTGGCCCATCGCGGCTCTCGCGGCATCCATGCCGCTCAACCCCTTATGCAACGATTACGCTCGGCCTACTGATGGGGCGTTTAGCGTCGTCTGCCTAATCTCGGTTCAATAAATCACCAGTGATTAGGTTAAAAATCACCGTGCGATATCAGGCAGTTGCTTGTGCGATTTTCTGCGAGAGGTCGCCTGAAACTGCCGCGACAAACCGCTTTCAGCGCGCTCCACGCCCGCGCCGCAGAGCCGCGCAATATCAAAATGCCTTTGCGCGTTAGCGCACCGACACTGTGTCTGGCCGATGCAATGGTCTAGGTCCCGGCCCGCTGCAATCTCGCGCGACGTTGGGTCCAATCGAGATCGCCATGAACACAGCAAGCGAACAGAACGCGATATACGGCTCCGTGAGAACGGCCGTCGACACGCAGCAGCTTTCAGCCAGTGCTGTTTCATGGGGTGCCATCTTTGCCGGTGCTGCGGCTGCGGCTGCGTTGTCCTTGATCCTGTTGATTCTGGGCACTGGTTTGGGTCTGTCTTCGATATCGCCTTGGGCCAATGACGGGGTCAGCGCCACGACCTTCGGCGTCAGCACGATTATCTGGATCACCCTGACCCAGCTGCTGGCCGCCGGTATGGGTGGTTACCTGGCGGGTCGTCTGCGTACCAAGTGGATTGAGCTGCACACCGATGAGGTGTTCTTCCGTGATACCGCGCATGGCTTCCTAGCCTGGGCTATCGCCTCGCTGGCGACCGCAACCCTGCTCACCTCGGTGATCGGCGCCATCGTCAATGGTGGTGTGCAAGCCGGCGCCTCGGTGGCCGGTGGGGTTGCCACGACCGCCATGGTGGCGACTGCCGGTGGTGTGGCTGCCGGTTCGGAAATGGCGACTGACGAGACTAACAGTGGCTCGGTTGGCTACTTCCTCGACACCCTGTTTCGCCGCGACGTTAACGCGATGTCCGGTCCAATGGGCAGTGAGCAAGGCGCATTGACCTCGCAGCAAGAAACGGCGGTCGCCATGGGCGAAGTCACGCGCATCTTTATGAATTCGCTGCGCACCGGCGCCATGCCTGCAGAGGATGTCAGCTATCTAGGCCAGGTTGTCGCCCAGCGCACCGGCCTGACTCAGGCAGAAGCCGAGCAACGGGTAAGCGAGACCTTCACCCGCGTACAAACCGCGCTCAACGAAGCAGAAACCAGCGCCCGCGAGGCCGCCGATAGCGCCCGCAAAGCATCGGCTTATGCCGCGATCTGGTTGTTTATCTCGCTGCTGATCGGTGCCTTCGTTGCCAGCTTCGCCGCGCCATATGGCGGCCGTCAGCGCGACGCTTGATCAGCCCTTTTACTCAATGACCGGAGACTGTCATGCGCTCACTACTGCTGTTATTTCTCGGGATTCCGATCCCCATCATCATCCTGCTAGCCATTTTTGTGTTCTAGGAACCTGGCGGCCTGACTGCTTCTCGCGAGGCAGTCGCCTTCAGGGTTCGTTAGGCATTAACCGCAGTGACATTTCACCAAAGGAATATGCCCATGACTGCTACAGCGAAGAAAACCACAGCACCTGCCAGCCCTGCCAAGCGCCAGGACGCCACCGCGTTGCTGCGCGCCGATCACAAGCTGGTCAGCGAGCTGTTTGCCGAGTACGACAAAGCCCGTTCGGTGACCAAGAAAAAGCAGCTGGTCACCCAGATCTGCACCGAGCTCAGCGTGCATGCCCAGGTTGAGGAAGAGATTTTCTACCCGGCGGTAAAACTGGCCTTGAAGGATAAGGAGCTGGTTCCCGAGGCAACTGTCGAGCACGCCACCTTGAGGGATCTGATTGCTCAGGTTGAAGGCATTGAGCCCGATGGCGAAATGTTCGACGCGAAGATCAAGGTGCTCTCCGAGTACGTCAAACATCACGTCAAAGAAGAGCAGAGCGAAATGTTCCCGAAAGCCAAAGCGGCCGATCTGGACATGTTGGCTCTTGGCGACCAGCTCGCCGAACGCAAAGCAGAGCTCATGGCCGCACGCGGTTAGCGCGTGTAGCTGCCCAGGGGCATAGCCCGTTTTTATCCCGATACAGGAGTCGTCCGTGAATACTCAGAGCCAAGCCGGCGCGCCGCTGTCGCAGCTGCGCAGCATGATGGAAAGTATGTCTGTGGCCACGCTCAGCAGTATTGACGAGCACGGCACCTTGCTCAGCTGCCGTATGTCGCGCTGGGAAATGGATGACTGTGGCGCACTGTGGTTCTTCACCGATCCACTCTGCCTGCCTGCCGCGCATATGCCGAGCCTCAATCTGAGCTTTGCCGATGCAGCGGGCAGCCGGCGGGTGTCGCTGTCCGGGCGCGGGGAGCTGTACGCGGAGGATTTGTGCTCCGAGTACGTGCTGGGGTCGATCTGGTTGGGGCGTCTCAACTCCCCACACTTTAATGCGCAAGCCCCGCTGGAGAACTCGGCGTTACTCAAGTTCACCCCGCAATCGGCGGTTTACTGGCAGGCCGAGCCGAGCCTGATGGCGCGCCTGCTTGCGCTACTGAGTTCGGTGTTTGGCGCCCATGTGCCGCCCGCAACGCCGGGGATGCTCTGCGTCGAGCTACCTCCTGCGTGGAAGCTCGATGCTGCGGAGTCAGCGACATGATGTTCTTTGAGCAGGGTCTTTATCTGCGTGTCGAGGAACTGCCCGATGGCCCCAAACCCTTGCCGCTGGAAAGTGGTTTTTCAACGGGCAACGCCTACCGGGCAATGGGGCTGTACAACCCCTCGGAAACCAGCGATGCCTATTTTGTGCTTGCCAATGACCGCGACGAAATCTGGTTTATCTGCAACCGGCATTTGCGTACCCATGTGTTGCAACCGCAAGAAACCAGCTTTCGCCTGAGCATCAAAGAGCGCGTGGTGAAAGGTGTCAGCAATTGACCCGCAGCCGCATACCCCTGGCTTTTCTGTAGTCGCTTGATGTGGGTAATCAGCCTGTCGCTGATTGGCCTAAGCATGCTCCCCATACCGCCGCCCATATCGCGTGGCGCCCGTCACCCTGCTGTTTGAGGGGAACGCTCGCCACACTAAATTTTTCAGGAGCGTTCCCATGAGCAAGCGCACTAACGACGACCCCGTTACGCAGAACCTGACCGGTCTCGATCCGTCCCCAGCCGATGCCAATCGCTCCGAGCAGGCGGCAGCCGTGCTCGCCGAACAGCCTGGCGAATCGCTGACGACCAACCAGGGTTTGCTGATCAGCGACAACCAGAACTCGCTACGCGCCGGTGTGCGAGGCCCGACGCTGCTGGAAGATCACATCCTGCGTGAAAAAATCATGCACTTTGACCATGAGCGCATCCCCGAGCGCGTGGTGCATGCCCGTGGTGCCGGCGCCCATGGCGTGTTTGAGCTGTATGAGTCGATGAGCGACCTGACCAAGGCCGGCTTTCTGCAGGACCCAAGCCTGAAAACCCCGGTGTTTGTGCGCTTCTCCACCGTAGCCGGCTCGCGTGGCTCGATCGATACGGCCCGCGATGTGCGCGGCTTTTCGGTCAGGTTCTACACCGAAGAGGGTAACTTCGACCTGGTCGGCAACAACATGCCGGTATTTTTCATTCAGGATGCGATCAAGTTTCCCGACCTCGTGCACTCGGTTAAACCCGAACCGCATAACGAGATACCGCAGGCGTCGTCCGCCCACGACACGTTCTGGGACTTTATCTCCATGGTGCCGGAAACCAGCCACACCCTGATGTGGCTGATGTCGGATCGCGCCATTCCGCGCAGCTTCGCGATGATGGAAGGTTTTGGCGTACACACCTTCCGCTTTATCGACGCCGCCGGCAGCGCAAGCTTCGTCAAATTCCACTGGAAGCCTGTGCTCGGCGTGCATTCCCTGGTGTGGGATGAGGCGGTCAAACTGGCGGGTAAAGACGCCGACTTCCACCGCCGCGACCTGTGGGAATCCATTGATGAAGGGCGTTACCCGGAGTGGGAGCTGGGCGTGCAAATCGTCGCGGAGGCGGACGAGCATATGTTCGATTTCGACCTGCTTGATGCCACCAAGCTGATCCCCGAATCCCTGGTGCCGGTGCAACTGATTGGCAAGCTGACCCTGAATCGCAACCCCGACAATTACTTCGCGGAAACCGAGCAGGTAGCCTTCCATCCGGGCCATCTGGTGCCAGGTATCGATTTCAGCAATGACCCGCTGCTGCAGGGCCGGCTGTTCTCCTACACCGACACCCAGCTGTCACGCTTGGGCAGTCCCAACTTCCATGAAATTCCGATCAACCGGCCCATCGCCGCAGTGGCCAACAACCAGCGCGACGGCCAGATGCGTCAGGACATCATCAAGGGGCGCGTCAGTTACGAACCCAACACCCTGGGCGGCGGTTGCCCGATGCAGCGGCCATGGGAGCAGGGCGGTTTCGTCAGCCATGCCGAGCCGATGCAGGGTGAAAAAATCCGTGCGCGCAGCCCCAGCTTTGCCGATCACTTCTCCCAGCCAGGGTTGTTCTGGCGCAGCCAGGCAGATTGGGAGCAAGCGCATATTGTCGACGCCTTCTGTTTCGAGCTGGGTAAGGTCAGCGTGCCGGCCATCCGCGAGCGCATGCTGGCGAACCTGACTCAGGTCGACGCCGCGTTGGCTCAGCGGGTTGCCGATGGCCTGGGCATGCCCGTGCCACCGCCTCCGGCTGGCGCAGAAAACCTGCCGCGCACCGATAAACCCGATATGGATGCCGCATTGAGCATGGCCATCCCCCGCACCAGCTCCATCGGCGGCCGCAAAGTAGCGGTGCTGGTGGCCAACAACGACGTCGATGCTACGACCATCGAAACCCTGCGCGCCGCTCTGGTCGCTGCCGGTGCCACGCTGAAAGTGCTTGCCCCGCAGCTGGGCGAGATGCGCAGCAGCGCGGGGAAACCCCTGAAGGTGGATCACAGCCTGCCAACCGTTGGCTCCGTGCTGTTCGATGCGGTCTATGTGCCGGGTGGCGCCAAGAGCGTGGATGCGCTTTGCAACAATGCCCACGCACTGCTGTTCGTCAAAGAGGCTTATAAGCACGGCAAGCCCATCGCCGCTACTGACGACGGCGCGATGCTGATCGAAAAAGCTGCGCGCTCCAACGGTAATCAGGGTGCAGCCTTTCAAGGCCCTGGGGTAATTACCGCGTCCGGGAAAATGGCCAACGGCGATTTTGTCGAAAGCTTTCTCGCGGCTATCGCCAAGCACCGGGTGACCGAGCGGCCGGATATGGATGCAATCGTGGCCTGACAGCTAGGGGCCGTAGCTTAGCCTTGGCGACTGTCTGTGCTGTGGATATCAACCGGTCGCCCCTTTAGAAAGAGGGGCGGCCGGTTGCTGCGTTTTCAGCGTTTAGTGAAGGCGCGGCCCAGCAGAAAGGCCAGCGCGGCACCGGTACCCACAGCTTTCCAGGGTTGCTTGTGCACAAAGCTATTGGTCGCCACGGCCGTATGCCGGGCACGCTGCATGATGTTGTCAGCGCCTTTTTCCGTGGCCGATTTGGCCGTGGCGATGCGTGCGTTCAGCTTGAACTTGGCCTGGGCCAGCTCGTCGCCGTTAAGGGAGGTGACATCCTTGACCAGCTCCTCGATGTCGGCGAGAAACGTATGGAACTGCTGCGACACATCTGCCGCTGACGAGCTTGTTTCGCCTCGTGCAGTGGGGCCCGCGACGATAGGACCAACGCCGCCGCCGAGACTGTCAACACCGGAATTTCCCGTATGAGTTGGATTATGCATGGTGACTCCTGTTATCGATCCAGCTGTCGCAAGGCGACGAGTGCGCAGTGGCTCGCAAGCGAGTTCGACTGGCGCCGTGAACTCCTAACCTGGACGCAATGCGCGGGGGCGTCTGTGCGCCAGCAAACGCTGGCGTTTGGCCACTGAACAGCGCCGCACCTTGAGATAACACCACTGCCAAGACAGTGCTGCAGAGTATTAACCCGCAGGTGGCAGCCACTACGCTCGGGTGTGCACTTTGCAATCTCAATTAAAGGCGATCATGCGTTTTGCAAGATATAGCGCATAGGCGAATTTAAATAACTGATTAAAAACAACTGCATAGATTTTATATGCAGTCGGCATAATCAATGCACCTGACTAGGCTCACTCAGGGAGAGTCAGTCGTGAAATTTATCAACGAAATTTATAACGCCTTTCCAGGGCATACCGTCACGCTCACGCCGCGACCCGATGGAAATGTATTGTTAACCCTGTGCACGGGCAATGTTTTTACCCTGCGCAAAGTATTCTCCGGCGAAGCGGTGAGCTCTGAGACGGGTGTTCGCGCCATTATCAATGAATTGACCCGGGATCTAAAATTGGCCCGCGGCGAGGTTACCTGGCAAGGCAAAGACAGCCCCTGGATAAGGCGCGATTTACCGACCTTTACCGGCGAGCCGATTCAGCTAACAGCAGCCAAAACATTATTCTCGCGAAGGGAAATTAAAAACTATTGATGTTTATAGCTGGCTGCAGCTTTGAACTATTAATTGATTAGCAAGGGTTATGATCAAGATATTTGCCCTGAGCTAATTATTCGAAGTTGTAGACCTGTACTTGAATGTTGAGATAAGGATCAGGCCCAGCAAAAGCATTTAAGCGAGCTATATAAAGTTGCAATGGATGATTGAATTTACGCTAGTGCAAAAACTCAATCATCCCGCCGGGTAAGGCTTAAGGCCACACAGAAGATACGTTGCTATTTACCCACGCAAGGGCTCTCAGGTTCTTCTGCACAGCCACGAGGCTGGTTTGTTCGCCCAAGCGTCGCTTCTGGCTGAAAACAGCCCGTCACTAAGGTTCGCGGTGGGTGATTGCCGAGCGGTAGGTTCGGGTAGATCCATAGCGTTGGTCGCAGGGATTTGCCATGCACGGCGTTGCTCGACAGAATCGCGCTCCGATTCGGCCAAAGGCGCCGGACGCCGATGCTGAGAAAGGGCCGCAGTTGAACGAACAGACATTGTCGATGCGCCTAGAGCGTGTGGCAGCGCATGTGCCAGCGGGCGCGCGGCTAGCCGATATTGGCTCGGATCACGGCTATCTGCCGGTGGCGTTGATGAACCGTGGTGTTATCGCGACTGCGGTGGCTGGCGAGGTGGCCTTGACCCCGTTTCACGCGGCGCAACGTACCGTGCGCGAGAGTGACCTGAGTCAGCGGATCAGCGTGCGCCTGGCTGATGGTTTGGCGGCGATTGAACCGGAGGACGCCATAACCGCAATCAGCATCTGCGGTATGGGCGGCGAGAGAATTCGCGACATCCTCGACAGCGGTAAAGCCCGCCTGAGTGGGCAGGAACGTCTGATCCTGCAGCCCAATGGCGGTGAGCAGCCGCTGCGCCAATGGCTGATGGACAATGGCTACCGCATCCTTTGCGAGGAACTGCTGCGGGAAAACCGCTTTGCATACGAGATCATCGTTGCGGAACGCTCTGGTCCGGTGCTGTACAGCGCCGCGGAACTGTACTTTGGCCCGCTGCAGATGCAGGCGCGCAGCCCTGCGTTCCTGGCCAAGTGGCAACGTATGCTGCGGCTGAAGCAGCAGACCCTGGCCGACTTCGCTCAGGCGCGGCAGGCGGTGCCCGAGGAGAAGGTGCAGAAGGTTGCGCAACAGATGCAGTGGATTACTGAGCTGCTGGCTTGAACCTTTATTCCCTTGGCCTTTACGAGTGACTTTCTCTGACCGATTGCAGTATGTCGATCGACCCCTTTTAGCCCTTCAGTCAACACTACGGCTGATAACGTGCCAGAGCTTATCCAGCTGGTGATTGAGTCAGGGCAACAATAAAAATGCTCCGGATGGGATGCCATACGGAGCATTAGAGAACATCAAGCGTGTAGCAGCGCATCCAGTTCGCCCTTGCGCTCAAGGCTTGCCAGATCGTCAAAGCCACCGACATGCCTGTCCCCAATAAATATCTGCGGGACGGTTCTGCGCTGGGATCGCTGCAGCATTTCCGCGAGGCGCTGAGGTGATGTCTCAACGTCAAATTCGATTGCAGTGACCCCCTTGCGCGCCAACAGGCTCTTTGCGCTCAGGCAATAAGGGCAATGCTGTGTGGTGTAGACGGTTACTTGGCTCATAGCGGTTGCCTCCTAGTGTGCCGAGGGCGGGAAGTCGATATCGGTAGCGGCGATGTTGTTCAGGTAGTTGGTCAGGGTTAACAGCGTTACCTGCGCGACCACTTCCACGATCTTGCTATCGCTAAGGCCTGCCTCGTGCGCAGCGGCTATCTGAGCATCACTCAATTGGCCACGGCTCTCGGTGATTTGGTGTGCCAGGGCGGCAATTGCGCTCAGCGTGCCTGAGCGGGCCTGGTGAATGTCTTCTTCGCTCAAACCAGACTTTGCCCCGAAGAACGAGTGGGCAGCGATGCAGTAGTCACAGCCGTTGATTTCTGAGGTGGCCAGGGCTACCACTTCACGCTCGGCAGCACTCAGTGAGATTTTGCCCAAGGCTTGCGTCAGAGCCAGATAGCCATTTAATGCAGCAGGTGCATGCGCCAATGTTTTGAAGGCATTGGGAATAAATCCGAGGCCTTTCTGAATGCCTTCGAGGGCAGCGCGCGAGCCAGCAGGTGCTTGTTCCAGAGTGAGAGCAGCGATACGAGTCATGGTGGTTCTCCAGTTGATTTAGCAAGGAGCTTGTCGATCAAGCTTGGAGCTAATACTAGGGAGCGAGGCTTTATTTTCGGATTCAGATCGTCGATGTTATGCAACAGATCGTCTAAATCGAGTCGGCTATGGACCGTTTATCAACGCTGCTTAAACACTTCAACCTGCATGCCGCCACATTTCATAAGGGCGGTTTTTGCGGAACAACCGACATCTACGGTCAGGGCAGCTACGGGCACGCGCACTTGTTGCGATCGGGACGCCTGACCTTCAGGGATAAGAGCAATCAGATCATCGAGTTGGTAGAGCCGAGCCTGGTGCTAGTCGCTCGTCCGCTAGAACATCAACTGGTGGCAACAGAGGTCGATGAGGCGGAGTTAGTGTGCGCCACCTTGCTGTTCGATGGCGGTGCCAATAACCCGCTGACCCTTGCCTTGCCGGACTACATCGTCAAACCACTTCGAGAATTACCGGGCCTCACGGGCAACCTCGACTGGTTGTTTGAAGAAGCCTTCGGCGACGAATGCGGCCGTGATGTCGTCCTCAATCGCCTGTTCGAACTCATGGTGATTCAGCTGCTTCGCCATCTCATTGCCAGCCGTAGCATTGCCTCGGGAATGATGGCGGGGTTGGCCAACGCTCGCCTGTCGCGCGCGCTCACCTGCATGCACAGCGAGCCACAGCGCAACTGGTCCGTGGCTGATCTGGCTGACATTGCCAGTATGTCGCGCGCAAGTTTTGCGGCGCACTTTCGCAAGACCGTAGGCACCACACCTGCGGATTATTTGGCGAACTGGAGAGTCAGCTTGGCGCAAAAGCGTTTGCGTGAGGGACGGCCTATCGCACTGATTGCCGACGAGGTCGGCTACGAAAGCCCTTCAGCGCTTGCCCGTACGTTTCGTCGCAAGCTCGGCGCAAGTCCGCGTGAATGGATGCAGCGTAACCTTGTGTGAAGCCTGCGGGCATACCCGCAGAGTCCAGATACTAACGGCGCAAATAACCAAGCGGTTGTCCTCGACATGCGCCTGCGAGGACAACCGCTGAAATGCAAACGCACAGAGTTACGTAGCCGATGACGTTTCTGGCTGCGACTACAGGGGAGAGGGGTTACTCAGCAACTCGATTACCGTCTTGCCCTTGCCGCGACCTGCCGCGACCTGGCGAAGCGCCTTGTTGACCTCATGTAGCTCGTAGCGCTGCTGGTCTACGCGGATCCTCAGTTGCCCGGCATCCGCCAGCGCGGTGGCCTCGCGCAGAATAGCCCCGTGGTGTTCGCGGCCTTTGCCGGTGAGTAACGGCGTCAGGGTGAATACGCCCGAGTAGGTGGCACTTTTAAACGACAGCGGCGCGAGGCTGTGTTGCCCCCAACCCAGGCAGCTCAGTACATGCCCGGTATAGGACTTCACTGACTTGAACGCCGCATCCAGCGTGGTGCCGCCTACCGTGTCGTAGACGATGTCGAAACCTTCCCCGGCCGTATGCTGCTCGACATAGCCATCCACGCTTTCCGTCTGATAGTCGATAGCCGTCGCCCCCAGCGAGCGAATGAAGTCCAGGCTCGCCGCCGAACCGGTGGAGTAGACCTCGGCACCGCGGGCCTTGGCCAGTTGCACGGCGACTTGACCGACACCGCCAGCGCCGCCATGAACCAGCACGCGTTGGCCTGCGCGAACGTTGGCACGATCCACCAGACCTTCCCATGCGGTGATAAACACCAGCGGCAGGGCGGCAGCCTGGCGCATGTTGAGTGTGTGCGGTTTGGGCGCGATCAGCCGGGCGTCGACAGCGATGTATTCGGCCATGGCGCCCTGGGCACCGCCGATCCCGCCGGCCATACCGAAGACCTCTTCGCCAAGCGCGAAACCTTCAACCGCCTCGCCCAATTCGATGATCGTACCGGCCAGATCCAGACCGAGCACGGCGGGCAGTGGCTGGCGGGCGTGGGCCGCCGCGCCAGCGGCGATCTTGCTATCGAGCGGGTTGACCCCGGCGGCATGGACCTTGACCAGTACCTGGCCTTTGCCGGGAATGGGGCGAGCGATGTGGCGGACGACCAGTGGGGCCTGGGCGGACTCAGCGATAGCGGCAAGCATGGTGTGATTCATGATGTAGGGCCTCGATGAAGTGGACGCCTACAGGTTGCCGCGCTTTAAATATTCCGATAAGAAACCAAATTCGCATATTACTTATTCCTCAAAGGGGCCTAATTCGCGATGGATCTGTTCGACAGCATGCGTATCTTCGTCCGCGTCGTGGAGCGTGGGTCGTTTTCTGCGGTGGCTCGAGAGCTGAACGTGGGGCAGCCGGCAGTGAGCAAGCAGATCCGCGCTCTGGAGCAGCATCTCGGCGGGCCATTATTCGCCCGCAGTACCCGCCAACTGTCCCTGACCGACCAGGGGCAACGGTTCTACGGCCACTGTCAGGAAATTCTCGCCAACCTCGAGACCGCCACACGCAGCTTCGCCAGTGGCCAGGAGCAGATCGCTGGCCCGCTGCGCGTAGCCGCACCCGTCAGTTACGGGCGGCTGTGTATCGCGCCGCTGCTAGGGATTTTTCTGCAGCGCTATCCCGATGTGCGAATTGACCTGCGGCTGAGCGATCACAACGAAGACCTGCTCAAGGAGAATATCGACCTGGCCATCCGTATCGGCGTGGTGAAGAACGAGGGGTTGGTAGCGGTGCCTCTCGGCACCAGCACAAGGCGGGTCTATGCCGCGCCCGCCTATCTGGATCGTCACGGTATGCCACGCGAGCCTGGCGCACTGACAGGTCACAACTGCATCGCTTTCACCTTGCTGGAGCATTACGACATCTGGCACTTCAAGCGCGATGCTAAAGGGCTCGATATTTCCATCAAAGGCAACATCACCAGCAACAGCAGCGAGGCCATCCGCGAGATGGTCCTCTCCGGCCTGGGCATTTCCCTGTCTCCTGAATGGCTTTTCGCCGCCGATATCGAACAGGGCCGGGTTTCCACCGTGCTCAACGACTATCAGGCTACTGCGCTGCCTGTAAGTGCGGTGCTCAGTCCAGAGCGGCGACGCTCGGCGCGGACGATGGCTTTCGTCGATTTTCTCCGAGAGCACCTATGAGTGCGCCGAGCGGGTTGCAGATACTGGGTAAAGGGCTTAAGCCACAACCGGGATTAGCGGGTCGGCTGCAGCCAGGGCGATTGCCCGGTCCGCTGCCGGCGGGTAGATCCACTGGGTGTTGATCTGGGTTTTCAGCGCCTTGCCTTCCTGGCCGGTCATTAGCACCTTGCGCTCCCAGCCTTCGGTAAATACCGCGCCCCAGGCGCCCAGATCCAGGCAGGTGACGTACTTGGCTTGGCTATAGGCAATCGGTGCCACGCCGAGCAGATCAGCCGCAGCGTTATTGCCGGCCGAGCGGCCCAGGGCGATGGCGTGCTGGCAGGTCATCAGGGCATGGTTGCCCTGGTCGTCTACGGCCGCGTAGGCGGTGTCACCAGTGGCGTAGATGGCGTCCTGGCCGAGCACTTTTAGGTTGCGATCAACGTGCAGGCGGCCATGCGGGTCGCGCTCGGCATTGATCTGCTGGGTCAGTGGCGAGGCCTTCACACCCACGGCAAAGATCACCGTACTGGTGGCAATGCGTTCGCCGTTACCCAGCTGCACGCCGAGCTCATCGACCTTGGACACCGGACTGCCGAGCCGCCAGGTGACGCCCAGGCTGTCGCTGGCTTCGGCGACGATCCCGGCGATCTCCTGGCCCATGGCCGCGCCAACCTGCTTGGCCATATCCACCACGATCATGCGGATATCGGTCTGCTCACCGAGGATGGCGCGCAGCCGCGCCGGCATTTCTGTGGCGGTTTCGATACCGGTAAAGCCGCCGCCGACCACCACCACGGTATTGCGCGCCGCGCTCTCTGGCTGCTGGGCCAGGCTTTGCAGGTGGGCTTCGAGTTTCTGCGCTGACTCCAGGCTGTCGACATCGAAGGTAAAGCGTTCGATACCTTCCAGCGGTGGGCGTGCCACCTGGCTGCCGGACGCGAGAATCAGGCGGTCATAGTTCAGCTCGGCCTCGGCACCCGAAGCGTCGTGGTAGCTGACGCGTTTGCTTGCCGCATCAATCTGTGTGGCGCTGCCCTGGACAAAGCGCACGCCCACGGCCTCGAACAGTGGGCCGAGCGGGGCGACGGTGCTGGCCAGGTCGGGCTCATAAAAGCGTGGACGCACGCGCAGTTCCGCCTGGGGCGCAAGCAGGGTGACATCGATGTTCAGGCGCTGCTGTTGATCGAGCAGGCGCACGGCGCTGAGTGCACTCCACATGCCGGCAAAGCCGGCACCGATGATCAGGATTTGCTGTTTCATATTGGTAGGTTCCCGTAGTGAAGAGAAAGGCTGTTGGCTGACGACGGGAGTGATTCTGCATCTGGCTTGGATCAAGGTATTGATCCATTCTTGCTGGAACTCATTGATCCACTTTGGAGCGGCCATGCCCCCCGAGAAATCGCCACCGCAGGTGGTCTTCCTGCCACTGGGTACGCCTGAGCCGGGTGTCAGTCTGCAGCGTTGGCTGTACGAGGCGCTGCGCGGCGCCATTCTCGCGGGGCGTTTGCCGGCCGCTAGCAAACTGCCCAGCACGCGTGCCCTGGCCGAGCATTACCAGCTAGCGCGGGGCACCGCCCAGGCGGCCTATCAGCAGTTGCTTTCTGAAGGTTATCTGGAGGCGCAGACCGGCAGCGGTACGCGGGTGTGTGCCGTGTTGCCGGATGCCACGCTCAACGCCGGCTATGTGCGGCGCAAAATCGTGGCTACGCAAGAGGTGCCGCGCACGCCGCCGGCAACGCCGTGGATCGAGCGGCTGGAGGCGATTAACCCAGTGTTTGCGCGGCGCTCGGTGACGCCGGGGTTGCGGCCGTTCTTTCCGCACCGGGGCGACACTCAGGCGTTCCCGGTCGATCTGTGGCGCAAGCTGCATATTCAGCAGCTGCGTGCGTCGCGCCTGTCCATCCTGCTCGATTCGGACCCCGCTGGGCTGCCGGCGCTGCGTGAAGCCATCGCCGGTTACCTGGCCATCGCTCGCGGTGTGCAGGTGTCCGCCGAGCGCATTCTGGTGCTCAATAGCGTGCAGCAAGGGCTCGACCTGTGCCTGCGGCTGTTGGCGCCTGGTGACTCCCAAGTGTGGATGGAGGACCCAGGCTATCCGGGGGCGCGCCAGCTGATCGATGTGTACGGCGTACGGCGGGTGGATGTGTCGGTGGACGCCTTCGGCATTCAGGTGGCAGAGGGCGTGCGCCTGGCCCCTAATGCCCGGCTGGCTTACGTCACGCCGTCGCGTCAGGCCCCGTTGGGCGGCGAGCTGTCACCAGCTCGGCGCCTGGCGCTGTTGCAGTGGGCGGCGCAGCACGGCAGCTACATCTTCGAGGACGACTACGACAGCGAATACCGCTTTATCGCCAAGCCGATTCCGGCGCTGCGCTCGATGCCGGCGGCGGAGCAGTCGGTGATTCTTGCCGGCACCTTTAGCAAACTGCTGTTCCCTTCCATCCGCCTGGCCTATCTGGTGTTGCCAGAACATTTGCTGGAAAGCTTTACCCGTGCCGCTGCGCTGATGTCACGCCACGCCAACAGCCTGTCGCAGGCGGTGCTGGCTGACTTTATCCATGAGGGGCATTTCTACCGCCACGTGCGGCGCATGCGCAAGATCTACGCCTCACGTGCCGAGGCCTTCGCCGAGTCAGCCCAACGTCACTGGCAGGGGCTGATCGACGTACCGGAGATCCGCGCAGGGCTGGATATCACCTGCACTCTGCAGCTGGAAAGTGAGCAGGACGCTTTCGCTCGACTGCAGGCGGCGGGTATCGATTTACTGCCGCTGGCGCGCTATTGCATCAAGCCGCGTGCGCCGGGGCTGGTGCTGGGTTTTGCACCCTACGATGAGCGGGCAATAGAGGAAGCGGCCAAGGCGGTTGCCGTGGCACTGAGGCGATAAGGGCACGCGGCTGCATACCTGGGTTTTCAACAGCGTTAGCTGTTGCCGGGCGGGTGCGAATGGCTGGGGGCGGCCGATTGTGTTGAAAAAGTCCCGTCGCGCTTTTGCCAAGTATAGGCCGGGGATGTCTACCGGAGCGGGGGGTAGTCCAGTCGGAATGGTCTTGAAAAAACCCGCTTTCGCGGGTTAGTTGTTGCCTTCGCTACATTAAAACTGCGGGTGGCACCTTGTTCTGAGTTTGTGTGGTACTCAATGGCAGCAGCAACTGCGGCCTGTCGTCTTGATCGGTGCGTAAGAAGCTTGCTCGGTCGTTTTCGCGATCGGGGAGTATCCCGCGTTCACAATTGCATGGCTGAGTTCTGCTTCGGCGCTTACCGACTCGATCTGGACTCGGTGAGAAGATAGATCTATCTGCACTTTGGCAGTCGAGTCCACGGTCATTACAGCCTGGGTAATAGCTTTTATGCAGTGTCCACAGGTCATGTCTTTTACTTCGAAGGTAGTCATCGCTCGCTCCAACTAAGGGTAGTGTTTGATGATTCGACTTTCCTCCTTGCCATCGTGGCAAGGTCAAGCAAAAAAAGCGCAGCTCCGTAATCTTTCTCACGGAAAGGAAAGCCAAGACTTGTTTGCGGCAGGAGTGTTTCGTCTGGAACCGTCCAAAGCTGGTACACGCGCTATTCCGCGTCTCTGCAAAAATGATTCTTCACGGCCAGAGCGCCATTCTGCTCGCCGCAGCACCGCGAAATGGTTTTTTATGGCTGCTTTTGGCTGAAGTCGGACATTGATACCAGGAAAAATCTGCCACCTCTGGCCGACGACCTCAGCCAAGACCGAATACAATTTGCCCCCGATTACCCTGGGCCATAAATATGGCTGCCTCGAACAAGGAACTCGCCTCCATGGCCTCCCCAGATAAACAGCAAAAACGCGCCCAGCGGGCCAAAGCCAAGGCCAAGCAGAACCGTTCAGGCAAGGCCAAAGCCAATGTCGTGCATCCGCTTTTAGCCAGTCCGCTGATCAACGAGCCGTTCGATGATGTCGAAATCGACCTGAGCACCTTCGACTTCAAAGACATCGAAGAGAACGGTTTCGACCCGGCGCACTTCGATGATCTGTTCCAGGCGATGAAAGTCGGCGAAGGCATCAGCTTGCTGGCGATGTGTCTGGTATTCCTGCAGTACCCGGTGTTGGAACTGGTGGTCGCTGAGGAAGCAGAAGAGGCGGCCACCGACTTTATGATGGGCCTGCTGATCGTCTATCGCGGGATCTTCCACGATGAAGACGAAGACACGGCTGTTGAGTGGATCGGCGGAGACGCCTTCCAGCATGCCTACAATGAAGCCTCGCTGATCCTGCAGAAGAAGAACGCTCGCGGCGCCCGCGTTTAGGCGAGCGCTGAGCAGCCACTGTTGGCACGCCCATTCGATCGGTGTCCGTGCCAGCCGGAGCGGTCACAGGCTAATTGTTGTTGGCGTGATTGACGCGTTTGTGCGAGGCAACCACAGCTAGGCCGTTGGAACTGTTCCGCCGTCAATTACAAACTCGCTCCCGGTGATGGATGCCGCACGAGGCGATGCGAGGAAGGCGATGAGTTCAGCAACCTCTGACGGCTTGGCAGGGCGGCCCAGCGGAATACCGCCGAGGGCATCCATGATGATGCGTTTGCCGCCTGCGTAGTCCGTACCGGCTTCCTGCGCCAGCCGCTCGGCCAAGGCCACCGACGCTTCGGTCTCGATCCAGCCCGGCGACACCCGCACAACACGCACGCCTTGTGGCGAGACTTCTTTCGACAGGCTTTTGCTGTAGGTCGACAGCGCCGCCTTGGCTGCTGCGTAAGCCGTAGTGGCTTCGGGCAAGGGCAGGCGGTTCTGAATCGAGGTTACATGGATGATCACGCCGCTCTTGCGCTGCAGCATCTGCGGGAGCAGGGCGCGATCCAGACGCACGGCCGGCAGCAGGTTCAGATCGAATTCGCGTTGCCACTGCGCGTCGTCCAGCACCGCAAAGCCGCCGCTGGGGGCCGACGAACCGCCCAGGACGTGGACGATGATGTCCACATCGCCCAGCCGTTGCTTAGCTGCGGCTACCAGGGTTTCGCAGCCTTCCGGGGTCGCTAGGTCGGCCTGCACGAACAGCTCAGCCGGCAGGTCGCTGCTGGCCTGCCGGGCGGAAGTCAGCACCTGTGCGCCCTCGGCAAGGAGCAGTTCGACCACCGCACGGCCGACGCCTTTGGTGCCGCCGGTGACCAGCACGCGTTTGCCGCTCAGATCGAGGTTCATGGCGCGATCTCCAGCGCGCGGATCTGGCCGTCTTGCAGCAGGAACAAGTGATTTAGCTGCAGCGGGCTGCCGGGGAAGTTACCGACCAGACGCGCCGTGACGCTCAGTCTGCCGTCTTTCTGCGTCGCCGCCAGCGGCTCGACGCTGTAGGTGAATGCCTTGCGGGCTTCCTGTTGCCAGGCCTCGATGGCTGCAATGCCCTGGTGCGTGCGGTTTTCGTCGGTCACCCTGGCGTCCGCGTAGAGGCAGGCGGCAAGGCGCGAGATATCGCCGCCATTGCTGACATCGAAGTAGGTTTGTACGGCGTCAGGCAGTTGCAGGTTCATGGCCTGATCTCCTCTCACAGTGGGTTGGGTTTACGACTGTGATCTTGCCGCTTGGTTGATAGTTTGCTCAACTGGGATAGATGTTAACAACCTATCCCGAATATCAGGACAATTGCATGGCAGATTCGCGCCTTGGTCTCAATGAACTGGAAGCTGTACTGGCCGTGGCGCGGCGGGCGTCGTTTCGACAGGCAGCCATCGACCTGGATGTTTCGACCACGGCATTGAGCAACACCATTGCCAAGCTGGAGGCGAGCCTCGAAACGCGGCTGTTCAATCGCACCACCCGCAGCGTGTCGCTGACCGAGGCGGGCGCGATGTACCTGGAGCAGGTCGGCCCGGCGTTGCAGGACGTGCGCGCGGCGCTGGAAGCGGTGCGTTCGCACAATGCCGGGCCGTCGGGTGTGTTGCGCATCAATGCGTTCGCCAGTGCAGCCCGCGCCGCGTTGCTGCCGCTGGTGCTGGAGTTTCTGCAGCGTTACCCGAAGGTGCATATCGACCTGGTGACCGAAGGCCGCCTGGTGGACATAGTCGCGGACGGTTTCGACCTCGGCGTACGTTCTGCGAATCTTGTGCCCAGCGACATGATCGTGATCCCGCTTGGCCAGCCGCAACGCTACGCGGTGGTTGGCTCGCCTGCGTACTTCGCCCAGCACGGTCGGCCGCGTAGCCCAGCGGACCTGCTCCAGCATCAGTGCATGCGCATCCGTCTGCCCAATGGGGCGATCTACCCCTGGCATTTTGAGCGCGCGGGGGAGGTGATCCGGCTTGATGTGACCGGCCAGCTCACCCTGGACGAGTCAAGTGTCGCCAAGGCGGTGGTGCAGGAAGGCGTGGGGCTGGGTTTTTTTATGCAACAGGACGTTCAGGCTGAACTCGACACCGGGCAGTTCGAGCGCGTGCTGGAAGAGTGGACGCCGCCCCGTGACAACCTGTGCCTGTACTACCCGAACCGCCGCAATCCCTCCGCTGCGCTTAAGGCATTCACTGCCCTGGCGCGCGGCAATCTGCCGAGCAAAGACCAGCTGGGGTAATTCACCGACTGCCCACAAGCGCCTGCTATCAGGCGATCAAGCCCAGGGTCAGCCCCTTCAAGGTGGCGGCCGCGCGGGTGGAGCAACCCAGTTTGCGGAAGATGCTTTCCATGTGGGTGCGCACGGTGCTCGGGCTGATTTCCAGCCGTCGCGCCACTTCCTTGTTGCTGGCGCCACGGCTGATTTCCAAGAGGATGGAGCACTCACGGGTGGTGAGCAGCGCGTTTTTCGGCTGCGGCAAGCGGCGTTCGCCGCGTGCGGCTGCGATCACCGCTGCGCAGATTTCTGCGTCGAACAGGCCACGGCTGGCGTCCTGTTTGAGCAGCCGCGCCGCCTCCGATTCGCTATGGGCGGGCCGCCAGGGTCTGTCACTCCTTAACGCCACCCAGGCGACTGCGCTGGCGAGTAGGCGATACGCAGCGCACTGGGCATCGGCCAGCGCACCGCGAAAGTAGCCGCTGCCGTCGAGTCGTTCGTAGGCATGGGCAGCAATTTCGCCAGGGATGGTTAGCTCAGTTATCTGCCGTGATGCCTTGTGCGTCCAGTAAGGGACGAGGTGGATACGTTCTGTGGCGCCGTAGGGTAGCGGCCCGGCGGTGTTCCACAGCTGATTGGAGACAGCTGCCCGGCCTAGGCCATGGATCAGCGCGGCTTTGCCAATCTCCGTTTGATCTAGCTCCGGCAGCCCCCACAAACGTGCGGCCTCGACGGCGATCTGCGCCACTTGCCGGGAATAACCTGCCAGCCAGGGCAACTTCAGATCGATCACGTCTCCCACCAGGGTCAGTGACACGGGGCGTTCGAGTCGGGTGTCGTCCTGCGCCTCGGCAGGTGTTTCCAGTTCCGCTAACCATGCCTTGGCATTGCGCACCAGCAAGGCGGCGAGGGCGGCAGGATAGCGGCGGTCGGCCTGTTCGCTGATCCAGCTCAGCGCCGCATCCAGGCCATGGGCACGGCTGAGGATGTCCAGGTCTCCGGCCAGCACCACCTGATAGGCCACGTCTGGAATATGCGCATGGCTCACACCAAATGGCCGGCCGGTTCCGTCATAGGTTTCGAATATCCGGCACAAGCCGGCTTCGACCGCTGCGCCGAGTTCGAGGGTTTTCGCGATCTGGCCAGACACCTCGCAATGCACCATGGCGAGTGGCGCCGCCTGGTGTACGGCGTTCATCTGTTCGGCGCCCAGGGTCAGGTCGAGCATCGCGCGGCGGCCATCGACATCATTGCCCAGCAGATGGGCGAAGCCATCGGCGTTGGCGGTGCAGCCGGACCAGCGCAGCAAGGCGACCTGCTGCGCTGTCATCAGGTGCTCGCCTTCGCCGTGCATGGCGCGGGCCAGCATCTGCGCCAAGCGGGCAACGCGCTGGGAGTGGCCAAGGGGCTGGCCCATGCTGAGGTCGCCGACCTGGGAGATAGCCCCCAGTGCGCCGCTCAATGAGATGTCGAATCGCAATGCGCTATCCATGAAAAAAGCCCCAGGGTCGGATAAATGACCGATACCCGCCAACTATGTGGGTCCGCAGAATTTGAACTCCCAACACAGGAGTTCAGCCCATGAAAACATTCAAGTCGCAACTCGTCACCGCCGCCTTCGCCCTGACCAGCACCCTTATGGTGAGTGTCAGCCAGGCTGCTGAGGCAACGCCTTCGGTGGTCATCGTACACGGCGCCTTCGCCGACGGCTCTGACTGGGCCAAGGTGGTGCCGTACCTGCAGGCCGAAGGGGTTGCGGTCACGGTCGTACAAAACCCGCTCACCTCGCTGGCCGACGACGTTGCCGCCACGCAACGCGTGCTGAACAACCAGTCGGGCAATGTGGTGCTGGTCGGCCACTCCTGGGGCGGCACGGTGATCAGCGAAGCCGGCGCCCATGAGAAAGTCAGCGCCCTGGTGTACGTCGCTGCCTTCGCCCCCGATGCAGGCCAGTTCAGTGGCGAACAGGGCAAGGGCGCGCCTACCCCGCCTGGTATCAGCCAGATTAAGGCAGACGGCAACGGTTTCCTCTACCTGACGCCAGAAGGCATGGCCAAGGACTTCGCCCAGGATCTCCCGGCGGCACAGACCGCTGTGATGAGCGCGACGCAAGGCCCGATCAAGGCATCCGCTTTCGATGATCGGACCACGGTCGCCGCCTGGAAGACCAAGCCATCCTGGTACCTGCTCGCCAGCGAAGACCGCATGATCCACCCTGACGTGCAGCGCTCCAGTGCCAAGCGTATCGGCGCCACCCTGACCGAAGTAAGCGCCAGCCATGTGCCGCAGCAGTCGCAGCCTGGCGAAGTGGCCAAGGTGATTCTCAACGCGGTACGCAGTGTTGGCGAGCAGTGATCGGAAATACGGTTTCATGCTCACGGCCTATGACCTGAATAATTAAGCGCTTAACCTCTCCCGGATGTGCTCGCAGCCACTGCATAGTTTCAGCAGTAGGCTGTGAGCAGGCGCTACGCTAGTAGCGCTTTATGCAATTCTTAAAGCCAATCTCGACGTTGGGCGGTGAGTGTGGACAGGTTTCAGGAGATGAAGGTGCTGCTGGCCGTTGCCGAGGCGGAAAGCTTTGCCGGTGGTGCCAAGCTGGTGGGCATGTCGCCGCCCAGCGTGACCCGGGTGATTGCCGGGCTGGAGAAGCGTCTGGGCACGCTGCTGTTGGCGCGCAGTACGCGTAGCCTGCGCCTGACCGAGGCGGGGCGGCGTTATGTGGAGGACTGCAAGCGCATCCTGCTGGAGCTGGAAGAGGCCGAAGAGTTGGCCACCGGCAGCAGTATTCGTGCACGGGGTAATCTCACCGTGACGGCGCCGGTGATGTTCGGCGAGCTGTATCTGATCCCGCTGATTACCGAATACCTGTCGGCGCATCCTCAGGTGACGATCAACGCACTGTTGGTGGATCGCCTGGTGAATATGGTGGAGGAGGGCGTGGACGTCGCCATCCGCATCGGTCAGTTGCCGGAAACCGGCCTGCAGGCCATCAAGGTCGGGCAAATCCGCCCGGTTATCTGCGCCGCGCCGGCCTTTCTCGAACGCTTTGGTCGACCGCAGGAGCCCAAGGAGGTCATGGCCGCGCCTATCGTGATGTCGTCCGCCAGCAGCCTGCTCACCGACTGGCAGTTCAACCTGGGCACCAGCTCTCTGACCCTGCATCCCAAACCGCGCCTGCTGGTGAGTTCCAATCAGGCGGCGATCAATGCCGCATGCCTGGGTTGGGGGCTGACGCGGGTGCTGTCGTACCAGGTGGCCGAGCGGGTGGCCAAGGGTGAGTTGGAGATCATTCTCGATAGTTTTGAAGCCGCGGCACTGCCGGTGCATGTGCTCTATCAAGGCGGCGGACGGGTGCCGGCCAAGGTGCGTACCTTTGTCGACTTTTGTGCCAGCCGCTTCCTGCAGGACCCGGCGCTGCAAAAGGTCGGGAGCGCCTAGCGCATGAGCCGCTATCAGCAGATGCAGGTGTTCGCCGCTGTGGTGCAAGCCGGTAGCCTGGCAGCGGCGGCGCGGCAGCTGGAGCTTTCCCCTGCGACCATCATGCGCAGCATTGCCGCACTGGAAGCACGGCTGAATAACAGCCTGCTTATTCGCGGGCCGCGCGGCGTCGAGATGAGCCCTGCGGGCGAGCAGTTTGTCGTCAGCTGTCGGCAAATTCTCGAACAAACCACGGTTGCCGAACGCTCTGCCGCTGGCGTGCATGCATGCCCTGCCGGGCAGTTGAGCCTGTCGTTACCGATGCTGATGGATCAGCAGGTGTTTATGCCGATCGCCCTCGACTATCTGGCGGCGTTCCCCGAGGTGCAGCTGGTTACCCGGGCCAGCGAAGGTGTGCCCAAACTGCTTGAAGAAGGCATTGATATCGCGCTGGTGGTGGGCCATCTGCCGAATTCCTCAGGGTTTGCCATGCCGGTGGGGACGGTGCGGCCGGTGGTCTGTGCGTCTCCCGCTTACCTGGCGAAGTGGGGGCGCCCGCAGACGCCGGATGACCTCAAAGCTCATCGCAGCGTGCTGACCACAGCAGCAGGCCAGCACAACGAGTGGCGCTTTCGCGGCGAGCACGCCACGCGTCTGGTGAAACCTACGCCGATGCTGACCTGCACCACCCAGCGTGCGGCCATCCATGCCGCGAGCCTGGGGTTGGGGCTGATTCGCTGCATGAGCTATGAAGTGCACCATGAAGTGCAGAGCGGCTTGCTTGAGCCGGTACTAAGCGACTTTGCCAGCCAGGACCTGCCCGCGCAGTTGATCTACCGCGATGGGCGCCGGGCCGAGGCGCGGGTGCGCACTTTTATCGACTTCGCCACGCCCAGGCTGCGCGCTCATCCGGCATTTCTTGGCTGACAGCGCGCTGCTGCTGTGCCCGTGGGCAACCGTATTCTTTTAGAAAACGAAATTATGCATTGCTCTGCATGGGGATTCTGCTTGGCCGCGAGCAGGCGCAGCATGGTTCCACCAGCGCAAGAGCCACCGACCTGGTTTGACGCCGCTGACTACCCTGACCTCACACGGAGCCACCCCATGTCTCAGCCAGCCATCAAACTCTATCGTGTCCCTCTTTCAGGCCATGCCCATCGCGTCGAGCTGTTGCTCTCACTGCTGCAGCTGCCCACCGAGATGGTATTTGTCGACATCCCCAATGGGGCGCATAAAAAGCCTGAATTCCTGGCCCTCAACGCCTTTGGGCAAGTGCCGGTTATCGATGACAACGGCACCATCCTCAGTGACTCGAATGCCATTCTGGTTTATCTGGCGAAGAAATATGGCGACGGTAAGTGGCTGGCTGAAGAGCCTTTGGCTGCATCGCGCATTCAGCGCTGGCTGTCGGTGGCGGCCGGCCAACTGGCTTACGGCCCGGCATCTGCAAGGCTGATCACGGTGTTCGGCGCGCCATTGAATGCCGAGGAAGTGATCGCGCGCTCCCACGCCCTGCTCAAGGTGATGGACGGTGAACTGGCCAACACGCCTTTCCTGGCGGGCGATACCGCCACCCTCGCCGATATCGCTAACTACACCTATATCGCCCATGCACCGGAAGGCAATGTATCGCTGCAGGCCTATCCGAATGTGCGCGCCTGGCTGGAGCGGGTCGAAGCACTGCCAGGTTTTGTGCCCATGCAGCGTACTGCAGCCGGCCTACAGACCGCCTGAGCCCGCCATAAGCTGCCGGGTATCCGGCAGCCCTCTTGAGGAGCGCGTTCCATGGATCATCTGCCCAAGCACCGTCGCTCGCCCTGGCATACCGGGGAAAAAACGCTTCAGGAAACCTACGGCGTCTCCGAACGCATGGAGGTCATCGGGCAGAAGGTTATCCGCGATTACATGCCCGACCAGCACCGCGAGTTCTACCAGCAACTGCCGTTTATGCTGGTCGGCGCGGTCGATGCACAGCAGCGGCCCTGGGCGACGTTGCTTGAGGGGCCGGAAGGCTTCGTTACTTCGCCCGATCCGCAGCAATTGCTATTGGCCGTACAACCCGACGCCCAGGACCCGGCCGCCAGCGGCCTGCAATCCGGCCAGGCCATCGGCCTGCTCGGCATCGAACTGCATACGCGTCGGCGCAATCGCATCAACGGCGTGATCCAGCAGCTGTCTGCCGATGGCCTGACCGTTGCGGTCGAGCACTCCTACGGCAACTGCCCCAAGTACATCCAGGCACGCGGCTATAGCCGCACTACTGAGCCGCTGAAGAACCGCGCTGTGCGCGAGGATTTCACCGCGCTAAATGCGCGCACCACCGAGATGATCCGTGCGGCTGACACCTTCTTTATCGCCAGCTACTTCGACCATGACGCGCACAGCCGCTCGGTGGATGTATCGCATCGCGGTGGCCGCGCCGGCTTTGTCAAAGTCGAGGGCAACCGGCTGACCATTCCCGATTACGCCGGCAACCTGTTCTTCAACACCCTGGGCAACCTGCAGGCCAATCCGGTCGCCGGGTTGCTGTTTGTCGACTTCGCCACTGGCGACATGCTGCAACTCACCGGCCGCACCGAGCTGATTCTCGATAGCCCGATGATCAGCGCGTTTGAAAACGCCGAGCGCCTGTGGACCTTCGATGTCGAGCAGGTGGTGCTGCGCCCGGCTGCCGTGTCGCTGCGCTGGGAGTTTCACGACTATGCACCGACCAGTTTGGCCACCGGCACCTGGGCAGAAGCGGACGCGAAGCTGCGCCAGAACGAGCAACGCCGCCAGTGGCAGCAGTGGCGCGTGACCCAGGTGCAGCAGGAGAGCCAGGACATCCGCTCGTTTTATATCCAGCCGCTGGATAAAGCAGCGGTGGCGTTTACCCCTGGGCAGCATATGCCGCTACGCCTGCAAACAGCTCACGCTGAGGCACCGCTGATCCGTACCTACAGCGTCTCCAGCGCACCGTCCGACGGGCATATCCGCATCAGCGTCAAAGCCCAGGGGCCGGCTTCGCATCACCTGCACAAGCATGTACAGGTGGGCGATGTGCTGGAGGTTCGCCCGCCCATGGGCAGCTTCACCCTGACCGAGGAAAGCGAACGCCCGGTGGTGCTGATCGCTGCCGGGGTTGGCGTTACGCCTTTGCTCTCGATGTTCCGCGAGCTGGCCGCGCAGAATGTTCAGCAGCAGCGGCAACGCCATGTGTATCTATTCCAGAGCGCCAGAACCCTGGAGGACTTGCCGTTCCAAGCTGAACTCAAGGCGCTGCAGCAGCGTGATGCCGAGCACCTGCATATCCATCGCGCCTTGAGCAGTCCGGGCACTGAGGCGGTTGTTTGCCGTGACTTTGAAATCACCGGCCGCCTCGACTTTGCCCAGGTAAAGGCGCGGTTGCCGCTGGACGACTACGACTTTTACCTGTGTGGCCCCGGCGGTTTTCTGCAGGCCATGTACGACGGGTTGCGTGGGTTGAACATTGTTGATGAGCGCATCCACGCCGAGGCATTCGGCCCTTCGACACTGCAACGCCTGGCGGTCGAGCAGCTTGCCGCACCCGTTCAGTTGCCCGCCGCCAGCGCCCCTGTACCGGTCTATTTCGCCTCGTCGGCAAAAGAGGCGCGCTGGGCGCCTGGCGACGGCAGCCTGCTGGAGCTGGCGGAAAGCCGTGGCCTGAACCCCGACTTCAGCTGCCGTGGTGGCTCTTGCGGCACCTGCAAAACGCGCCTGGTCAGCGGCAACGTGCATTACCCCAATCCACCGGCACAACTGCCAGAAAACGGCAGCGTGCTGATCTGCTGCGCCGTACCGGCGGAACTGGACGGCGCTATCCAACCCCTGGTGCTTGATCTCTAGTGAGGTGCTGCGACATGAACCGCGCAATAGTGGACCGTTACGACTCGCTCGACTCATCGAATGAAACGCCAGGGCACTGGGAGGTGAATTACTTACTGCCGCATTTGCTGTCTGGCCCGGAGTACCCGGGCTACGACGTAAATGCTGCGCTGGCACGCGTGTTGAAACGGTTGTTTGCCGCCATACGGGCGCCCCGCGTAGCACCGCTCGCCACCTCATCCCTCACAATGTGCAGGAGCCACCGCCATGCCTACCGCTGAAATTCGTCAACCGGTTCCACCCTTTACCCGCGAGTCGGCGCTGCTAAAAGTTCGCCTCGCCGAAGATGGCTGGAACAGCCGTGATGCGGCAAAAGTGGCCCTGGCCTACACCCCGGATACCCAATGGCGTAACCGCGCGGAGTTCGTCACCAGCCGTGCCGAGGCGCAGGCGTTTTTACAGCGCAAATGGCACAAGGAACTGGAGTACCGCTTGATCAAGGAGCTATGGGCCTTTACCGACAACCGCATCGCCGTGCGCTATGCCTACGAATGGCACGACGACTCGGGCAACTGGTTTCGCTCCTACGGCAACGAGAACTGGGAGTTCACCGAAAACGGCCTGATGGCCCATCGCTTTGCCTGCATCAATGACCTGCCCATTCAAGAGTCCGAGCGTAAATTCCGCTGGCCACTGGGGCGCCGTCCTGATGACCATCCGGGGCTTTCGCAATTGGGGCTATAACGGCATCGACCTAAGCCGCTCGAGTAAGACAAAACGGGATTGACGCCTTGCGCGCCAATCCAGTTTTTGCTTTCAGGCTCGTGATAGAGGCGTCATCAGGCACTTCGAACCAATGGACTCGACAGCAGCGGTAACGCTTAGCAGGGCTGAGTCGTCATAGGCGCGGCCGGCGAAATGGAACTTTTCGCGCTGTGTACGCAAACGGACAGAACTCCTTGGCGTTTATCGCCATGATGCCATCGGCCTGCAAAAGAGAGCTGTGCCGTTGCTCAAAGGATGCTATGTCGATCGCTGCCAATCCACGCGAAAACCACCTGTTGGCCGCCCTACCTGACGAGGAACTGGGACGCCTGCTGCCCTTTCTCGAACTGATTCCATTGCTCAGCGGCAGTGTGCTTTACGGGCCTGGGGAGCCCATGCGTTATCTCTATTTCCCAACCGATTCTATCGTTTCGTTGCTGTACGGCGTCGAGGATGGTTCTTCGGTGGAAATCGCCTTAGTCGGTAATGAAGGCGTAGTAGGCATGGCCTTGTACATGGGCGGCGAGACCACCCTCAGCCAAGCTATCGTGCAGAGTTCGGGCTCGGCCTACCGCTTGAAAGGGCAGGTGCTTATGTCGCCCTTCGATCACGCCGCCCCGCTGCAACAGTTGCTGCTGCGCTACACCCAGGCGCTGCTTACGCAAATGGCCCAGCGCCTGGTGTGCACCCGCGTGCATTCACTGGACCAGCAATTATGCCGCTGGTTATTGCAGTGCTTTGATCGCTTGCCGGTGAATCAACTACGGATGACTCAAGAGTTGATCGCCAGCATGCTCGGGGTGCGGCGCGGCGGGGTGTCCGAAATGGCCGGCAATCTCCAGCGCTCCGGGCTCATCAGCTACAGCCGTGGTTGTATTACGCTGCTCGATCGGCCGGGTCTGGAGGGGCGTTCCTGCGAGTGTTATGCGGTGGTTAGAAACGAGTTCGAGCGCCTGTTCCCGAGTGCCTTGCGCGCCGCGCAGCTTATAAAAACGGACTGATTTATTGCCCAAAGCTGTCGCTAGAAATAGACAGAAATCGGATAACAGCGGTCCTCCCTCGGGACCACTATCAGGGCTCCGATTCTCGCGCACCCGCAATTGGGTGGAGTAAAACGATGCCCATCAGGGCTTGCGGTGGGCTTCGCTGCACTCAGCGCCGGCCTACCCATTACAGCTCCTGACGGGCTCACAGTTTTGCGTTTTCAGCCACCCTGCAAAGGCGGCGTGCGTGGTGGCACCAGGCGCTTCGAACCGGTCGACTCGAACGCTGCGGCAAAGCGCAGCAGAGCCGAGTCGTCATAGGCGCGGCCGGCGAAGGTCAGGCCAACGGGCATGCCGATATCGGCCATCACGCCCATCGGCACGGTGACGGTGGGCACACCCAGATGACGGATCGCCAGGTTGCCGTTGGCTACCCACACACCGTTGCTCCAGGCGATATCCGCAGACTCTGGATTGACGTCGGCATCCGCCGGGCCGACGTCGGCGACGGTGGGGAACAGCACGGCGTCGAGGCCGAGGTTATCCATCCAGTCTTCCAGATCAATCTTGCGGGTGTGTTCCAGGCCGCGCAGGCCAGCGGGCAGGGTTTCTATCTCGTCCCAGTTCTTCAGGCCGCGCTTGGCCATGTTGACGTATTCATCCATGCCAGCGGCCAGGTCGCCCTCGCGGTTGGGCAGGGTGCCGGGGTCGTGGGGAAAAATCTGCGGGCCGTCGACGTCGGCCAGCGTGTTCAGCTTGGGATCGCCGTTGGCGCGCAGGAAGTCGTCAAAGGCCCAGCCGCTCAGTTCCCACAGCTCGTCATGCAGGAACTCGGGGGTGACGATGCCACGGTTGTAAACGGTCGGCGCGCCGGGACGGTCGCCTTCACAGTTGGATACCAGCGGGAAGTCGACTTCGATGACTTCGGCGCCAGCGGCTTCCAGCGCCTTGCGTGCGGCTTCCCACAGGGAGATTACGGAGGGCCGGGTCTTGATGCGCTGGCCGGTTGGGCCGCCGATGCCGGGGTTTTCGCTGGTGCCGGCGGCGTCATCCTTGTTGATAAACATACGCGGCACGCCAAAACGTTTGCCGGCCAGAGCATCGGCTTTGGCGGCCAGGTCGGTATAGGCGACTGGACGTACGTCGGAGGCTTTCGGGATCGCTACCCAGGGCTGCAGGCGCCACAGGTCACCACGGTTGTCCGGGTCGTCGGCAACCACGATATCGAGTATTTCGAGCAAGTCGGCCATGGTTCGTGCATAGGGCACCACCACGTCCATGGTCGGCGTCAGCGGCCAGTTGCCGCGCACCGAAATCACCCCGCGTGACGGCGTGTAGGCGCACAGGCCATTGTTCGAGGCCGGGCCGCGACCGCTCGACCAGGTCTCTTCGGCCAAGCCGAAGGCAGCAAAGCTCGCGGCAGTGGCGGTGCCGGCACCGTTGGATGAGCCGGAAGCGAAGGGCGCTGTGAGGTAGCCGGCGTTGTACGGGCTTTCCGCCCGACCATAGACGCCGCGCTGCATACCGCCGTTGGCCATTGGCGGCATATTGGTTTTGCCCAGGCAGATGGCTCCGGCGCCGCGCAGACGCTCGACGGTAAAGGCATCGCGATAGGCGACCAGGTCCTTGAACGCCGGGCTGCCGGACGCGGCGGTCAGGCCCTTGACCAGGTAGCTGTCCTTGGCGGTGTAGGGGATGCCATCGAGTGGGCCAAGCGTTGCACCACGGGCGCGTCGCGCATCGGATGCCTGGGCTTCCTTGAGCGCATCGGGATTGCGCACGACGACTGCGTTGAGTTTGGTCGGGGTGCCGGCAGCGTCGTAGGCGTCGATGCGGGCGAAATAGGCCTTCACCAGTTCGACCGCCGTGGTCTGGTCGGCTTCGAGCGCGGCGCGCAGCTCAGCAATGGAAACCTCGGTTACCTCGATCATGCTGTCACCGCTGGCTGTTGCAGAAGGTTGTTCATATTGGTTCTCGTGGCGCTGTTGTGTACGCGTTGAACAGGTTGCTGGCGATTATTTTAGCCGCGTGCCGGGATGACCAGGCCCTTGATTACTGCCGGGCGGGCGACAAAGGCTTGCAACACTCGCTGAACATTGCCGAAGCGCTCGAACTCCACCAGCTCGCCGGCCTCGTAGAACCCCACCAGGTTGCGTACCCAAGGGAATACGGCGATATCGGCGATGCTGTAGTCCTCACCCATGATCCAGCTGCGGCCTTGCAGGCGTTGCTCGAGTACGCCGAGTAGGCGCTGGGATTCGGCGACGTAACGGTCGCGCGGGCGTTTATCCGGGTAGTCCTTTCCAGCGAATTTATGGAAGAAACCCAGCTGGCCGAACATCGGGCCGATGCCGCCCATCTGCCACATCAGCCACTGCAGGGTTTCGTAGCGCGTGGCGGGGGCCTGGGCTAAGAGCTGGCCGGTCTTTTCCGCCAGGTAGATCAGAATCGCCCCGGACTCGAACAACGCCAGCTGTTTGCCGCCTGGGCCGTTGGGGTCGAGGATCGCTGGGATCTTGTTATTGGGGTTGAGCGAGAGGAATTCTTCACTGAGCTGATCGTTAGTGTCGAAGCTGACCAGGTGCGGCTCATAGGCCAGGCCGACTTCTTCCAGCATGATCGAGGCTTTGACGCCGTTGGGCGTGGGCAGCGAATAGAGCTGCAGGCGCTCTGGGTGCTGGGCGGGCCATTTGTGCGTAATTGGGTAAGCGGAAAGGTCTGACATGGGCGCTCCGGATTAAGGTGGCGAAAGGCGCAGGATAACGGTGATTGGCCATTTGGTCAGGTTGCAGGTTTTTCCCCGCGCGCGGAAATCGGTATGGTTGGGGCCATCTCAACCCCAGCCCACTGGAGAACCCCGATGAGCCTGCACGGCGAATACGACAACCAGAATATCTTTGCCCAGATCATCCGCGGCGAAGCCCCTTGCTACAAGCTCTACGAGGATGAGGATGTGCTGGCCTTCCTTGATGTGTTTCCGCAGTCCTTCGGCCATACGCTGGTGATCCCCAAGCGTTCGGCGGCGCGCAATATTCTGGAAATCGACAGCAACAGCCTGAGCAAGGTGATGGCCGTGGTGCAGAAACTGACTGGGGTGATCATCGAAGAGCTGGAGCCAGCCGGGGTGCAAGTGGCGCAGTTCAATGGTGCGCCAGCCGGGCAGACGGTGTTCCATATTCATATGCATATCGTGCCGCGCTACTCTGGCGAGAAGCTCAGCGTGCACGCCGGTGGCAAGGCCGAGCCGGAAGAACTGGCGGCGCTGCAGGCGCGTCTGCTCAAGCGCATCGCTGGTTGATAAAAACCTGGTTGTGGCGACGCATCAGTCTGCACTTGAGGCCAGCCGCGCCAGGAGCAATACTCAAGCCGTTTTGCGGTTTCCCTTTACTGTTTTCTGCGCCCATGGAGGGCTCCATGCGATTGATTTGTGCCGTTTTACCGCTGTTGCTGTTGGCCGGCTGTTCGTCTTGGAAGCCCGCGCCAGAGGATGTCAAACCTGTGCCGGCGGACCGTTTGCTGGGTTATCAGGAGCCGCTGGGCCGGGGCGGAGAGTTGCAGGTCAATCGTGATGTCGGCGGCATGGGCGGCGGTTGCTATGTAGCTGTCCTGGTCGACCGCAAGGTGGCCGCACGCATTGGCGTGGGTGAGCAGGTGCGTTTTCAGGTCCCGGTCGGCACGCGGGTGTTGAGCATTGGTATCGATGAGATGGACGACACTCTGTGCGGTATGGGCCGTCTGCGTCGTGAGCTGGCCGTGAAGGTTGAGCCGGGCTCGCAGCAGAACTTCCGCATCGTCAGCGATAACCGCAAGGGCTTCGACATCCTGCCGATTACTCAGTAACTCGCAACGCGCCGGTGCCTGCCTGTCAGGTGCCGGTGTGCTCGCTCAGCAAGGCTTCCAACCACTGCATAAATACCCGCACCCGCTGCGGCTGATGACGACGCTGGGCGTAGAGCAGGCTGATCGGCATGGGCGGCGGTAAATAGTCTGGCAGCAGGCTGTGCAAATGCCCGCTGGCCAGCAGCTCGCTGACCCCAAGCAGCGGCGCCTGAATAATTCCCAGCCCTCCCAGGCACGCGCCTTCATAGGCATCGATGTTATTTACCGTGATATTCCCCGCCATCGGCAGCTGCTGCAGCACGCCGCTGGCCAAGTATTCGAAACCGTCTGAGCGACTGCCGAGTACCGGCACGTAGTGGATCAGCCGATGCTGGGCCAGGTCATCAAGGCTCTGCGGTGTGCCGTAGCGCGCCAGGTAGGCGCTGCTGGCGCAGTTGACCATGGGCAACTGGCCGAGCGGTCGGACGATCAGATTGGGCTCGTTGATCACGCCGATACGCAGCACGCAGTCGAAGCCTTCGCGCACCAGATCGACACGCCGATCACTGCTGCTGATCTCCAGTTCGATACCAGGGTGCTGCGCGGTAAATTCTCCCAGCCTTGGCGCCACCAGCCGCCGCGCCAATCCAGTAGGCATATCGATGCGCAGACGGCCGCTCAGCTGCGCGCCGTCCTGGCGAAACAGGCTTTCCAGCTCATCCATATTGGCCAGCATGTCCTTGCTGCGTTCATACAGCACCAGACCGTCCTGGGTCGGTTGCACCTTGCGTGTGGTGCGGTGCAGCAGGCGCGTGCCGAGCAGGGTTTCCAAGCTCTGCACCTGCTGCGACACGCTCGACCTGGGCAACCCAAGGCTGTCGGCGGCCTGGGTAAAGCTGGCCAGCTCGCTAACGCGGACAAAGGTGCGCAGCAGTTCCAGGGTATTCATGGGCAGCAGCTCCGCTGGATTGTTCGTGATTGATGATCAGTGTTTTCAATTTTGCTGAGTTTATCCAGCTTAATGCGAGCAATAACCTGTGCTCACTGATTTCAACCACGGCACTGCTAATCAACTAAAGGGAGCACGCACATGACCCGTAAAATCGCACTGATCACTGGCGCAAGCCGCGGCCTGGGGCGCAACACGGCGCTGCATCTGGCGGCGCAGGGCATCGACATCATCGGCACTTATCACAGCCAGGCGGCTGATGCGCAGAGCCTGGCAGCCGAGATCGAACAACTCGGTGCGCGTGCACTGATGCTGCAGCTGGATGTCAGCCAGAGCAGCAGCTTTGCCGCGTTTGCCGCAGCAGTGGCGGCTGGGTTGCAGAGCACTTTTGGCCGCAGTGATTTCGATTTTCTGATCAACAACGCCGGTATCGGCATCCACGCCAGCTTTGCCGAAACCACTGAGGCGCAGTTCGATCAACTGGTGAATATCCAGCTCAAGGGGCCGTTCTTCCTCACTCAGCAACTGCTGCCGCTGATCGCCGAGCAGGGGCGCATCGTCAATATCTCCACCGGTCTGGCGCGTTTCAGCCTGCCGGGTTATGCCGCCTATGCGGCGATGAAGGGCGGCATCGAGGTGTGGACGCGCTATCTGGCCAAGGAACTGGGGCCGCGCGGTATCAGCGTCAACGTGCTGGCCCCCGGCGCTATCGAGACCGATTTCGGTGGCGGCGTGGTGCGCGACAACAGCCAGGTCAATGCCTTTATCGCCGCCAATACCGCCCTGGGCCGGGTCGGCCTGCCAGACGATATCGGCGGCGCGATTGCCATGCTGCTAAGCGATGGCGGCCGCTGGATTACCGGGCAGCGGATAGAAGCCTCGGGCGGCATGTTCCTCTGAGAACCTACTTACGATCTGCTGCGCGTCGGCGATACGGCGTTAGAAATGGCCTCGGGCTGCTCATTTACAACCAGTAAACTCCGCGCCCTCGGCCATTTCTGCCTTGTCTCGCTCTAGCTCGCGAGATCGTAAACAGGTTCTGCCGCTTGCCAACATATGATGTGCGCTGGCGCTCAGACTCGCGGCAATCTGCTGCTACGTATGGCGGCGTAGGCAAGCGGCAAGGGTAGAATCCGCTCGGTTTAATAGCGGAGACGGGTCGTGAAGGGATTGCCGATTGCCATTGTCGGGGCGGGTACGGCGGGGTTGGCCACGGCGCTATTTCTCGTCCGCCAGGGTTTCAGCGTGCGCCTGTTGGAGCGAGTGCCGGAACTGCAGCCAGTGGGTGCCGGGGTGTTGTTGCAGCCCTCGGGGCTGGCGGTGTTGCAGCAACTGGGGTTGTTTGCCGAGTGCAGCGGCTTGGGCGCGGCGGTCAGCCGCTTGTACGGTACCTCGGGCAATGGTCGGGTGATTCTCGATACCCGTTATGCACATTGGCAACCCGGCAGTTTCGGCATGGGCATTCACCGCAGCGTATTGCTCACCGCCTTGCTCAATGCGGCGCGGCAGGCTGGGGTGCAGATTGAAACCGGCGTGCATATCAGTCGTTTCAGCCAGCACGGCAGCCATGTGCAGCTGTATCGCCAGGACGAACAGGGCGTCGAACAGCCATTCGGCGAGTTCGCCGCGCTGGTGCTGGCCGATGGTGTGCGCTCGGCCCTACGCGGGCAGATGCAGGTCAAACAGTGGCTGCAGCCTTACCCCTGGGGCGCGCTGTGGAGCATTGTGCCGACCCCGGCGTCGTCGCCAAACGCGCCGGATTCCACGGACCTGCGCCAGTGGTATCGGGACTGCGCGCAGATGTTCGGCATCATGCCCACCGGGCGTACCCACCTGAACCGCGAACAGGCCCTGAGCAGCCTGTTCTGGAGCCTACCTGTGGCGCAGTTTGCGGCCTGGCGTGAGGGCGGGCTGGCAGCCTGGAAAGCCCAGGTACGGCAACTGGCCGGCAGCGCCGCTGAGCCCTTTATTGAGCTGATCGAACGTCCCGAGCAACTGAGCCAGGCGGTGTATGCCGATGTGCGCATGCAGCAGTGGCACGACGGCCGGGTGATCGCCATCGGCGACTGCGCTCACGCCATGAGCCCGCAACTGGGCCAGGGCGCGAATATGGCGCTGGTGGATGCGGCCGCCTTGTCCGCCGCAATCACCACACAACGCACACCGGGCGACTGCGACTGGTCAGCGGTATTCGCCGCCTATGCCAGCAGCCGGCGTGATCACCTGCGTTATTACCGCCAAGCCAGCCGCTTGCTCACCCCACTGTTCCAATCCCACAGCCGCAGTCTGGCCTGGCTACGTGACAGCGTGCTGTTGCTGGCGCGGCACAATCCATTTGGCCGTGCGCATGCGGTCAGCACCCTGGTGGGTGGGCGAAGTGGCTGGCTGCTGGCCGGTGCCGAACGACCGTTGCAGGTCTGGAATGGGTTGCCGGAAGTTACAGCTTTAGATGAGATTACAACTGCTTCACAGGCTGGGCAGCTGCCGGTGGTTTGAGCTGTGCGTGACGTACTGCGGGCGCTGAACACTTTGTTAAGCTGCGCGCCAATTTCAATTTGTAGCGAGGGATCGCCGTGTCGTTCCGTGTTGTGCTGAGTGGCCGGGCCTTGCCTGGCTTTACGCCTGAGCAGATTGCTCAGCATCTACAGACGCAGCTGAAGTTCTCCGAGGCCCAGGTGAAGGCCTTGCTACCGCCTGCTCGCCGAGTGGTAAAGAGTGATTTGGATCGGCCCAGTGCCGAGCGCTGGTGCAGTCGGTTGCAACAGGCAGGCTTGGCCGTCTCGGTCGAGGAAGTTGCCGCGCCTGCGGCGGTCGACCCTCTGACGGTTTTGCAGGAGTTAGCCCAGAAGGGGCTTAAGCGCGCCCGGCCCAGCCCGGCCTACGCCTTGCAGCTGTTTCTAGTGACGCTTTGCTGCCTCTTGGTGCCGACGCTTTATGCGGGGTTGGTGATTGGCCTGGGCGTGGGGCTTGCCTGGTACCTGATGCATATTCACGAATACCTGGGTGGCTTGCGCAATATCTGGTTGCTGCTTTGCATCTATGGGGTACCCGCAGTCAGCGGCGGCATTCTGCTGCTGTTTATGGCTCGGCCATTCTTTCTACCTAGCCAGCGTGGTGATGAACCTCTGGAGCTGGACCTGGCCTGCGAACCGCGTTTGCAGCTGGTGATCAACCAGTTGTGTCAGGCGATTGGCCTGCGCCCACCGGTGGCGGTGCAGCTGTCCAATGAAGTGAATGCCAGCGTGCATTTCGAGAATGGCTGGAGCGGATTCTTCTCTGGCCGCAAGGTGCTGACCATCGGTATGCCACTGGTTGCCGGGATGAGCGTGCAGCAGTTTGTCGGCGTACTGGGGCACGAGTTTGGCCACTTTGCTCAGCGTCTGGGCATGCGCTGTAACTTCCTGGTCAATTCGGTCAATGCCTGGCTGGAAGTGCGCAGCAATAGCCGCGACCCTTGGGATGATCGCCTTCAGGAATGGCTGGAGAACGATCCCTGGTGGATTCTGCAGCTGGCAATCTGGGTGGCGCAGCAAGGTATCGAGCTGTCGCGGCTGCTGATGCGTGGCTGTTTCTGGCTGAGTTTTCGCCTGTCCCGCTCGTTGTCGCGGCAGATGGAGTTCGACGCCGACCGCTACGAGAGTTTGCTGGCCGGTAGTGCGGCGTTTCGTGGCAGTGCCTTGCAACTGCGTGCGTTGTCCTGGGCCTGGCGTGAAGTGGATCAGCAGAATTCCCGTACCTGGCGCGAGCGTCGTCTGCTGCGCGATATGCCGCACGCCACTGCCGAGAAGACCTCCAGCATGAGCAAGGCTATTCGGCAGCAGATGGAGCAGAGCCTCGAAGAGGGCAGTACCCGCTACTGGCACACGCACCCTGCCGATCTGGCGCGTATCCAGCACAGTGAAGCCCTGCAGGCGCCCGGCTACTTGCATGACGCCCGCCCGGCGGCAGTTCTATTCGAGCACTTCGCCGAGCATTGTAAGAGTGTCACCGAGGCTTACTACGCGGAACTGGGCCTGGACTATGACGAGCAGCAGTTGCAGGACAGCCAGCAGATCTTCCAGATCAGCGCCCAGCGTGAAGAGGCGCTTGATCAGCTCTGGGAGTGGACCGGCCGGCAATGGCGCAATCTGCCCTGGCTGGCGCTGTATCAGCCGGTTCAGGCGGCCCATGCCACACTGGGCTGGCAGGCCGTGATTGACGAATTGCGGCGCCTGTCTCCGGAAATTACTCAGGCCTGGACCCAGGCTGAAGCGCAGGAAGACCAGCGTGTGGCGCTGGCCTGGTGCGGCGAGTTGCAGCGCAATGGCGTGAATTCGCGGCTTAGTGAAAACGAGGCGTTTGATGCCAGCAAGCACCTGCCGTTGTATCAGCAGATTGACACCGGTAAGACCCCAGCGCAGCTGCAGTTGCTTCAGGCTGCTTCGTTATACCGGCGCCGTCTGGAACTGAGCCTGGCGGGCGCAACCATGGCGCTGCGTGAAACAGCACGTCTGGCACTGCATTTGAGCAAGCTGTATGTCGACTATGCACGCCTGCTGGAGGCCCGTGAGCTGGCCGAACGCTTGCTGGATTGGCATCAGCAGACTCCCGACAGCCTGACTGAGCGCTTGAGCCAGGACGCCTTGTCGCGCTATCAGGATCTGGCCCTGCGCTTGCTCAAAGCGGCGGATCAGACTCCCCAGACCCTGCTCGATGGCAGCACTCTAGGCGGTTATCTGCGCCTGCGCTGCCCACGGCTGAATGCTCAGGCCGGCGAGCCGGTCGAATTCCTGCGCAACAGCGCCACGCTGATTGATAGCCTGGCGTATGTGCACCGTCGGGCCATGGCTGAGCTGGCCAGTTATGCCTTGCAGCGTGAGCGCGAGCAGGGACTGCGCGGCATTCGTCTGGTGCTCAAGGTTACGCAAGCGGTTTGAGTTGTCAGTCCTGTTGCAGACTGCGCAGTTCCTGCTGGCTGAGCTCCAGCCATTCCTTATGCAATGTGCGGTAGTGCCTGGCAGCGCGGCGAGCGTAGGTCTGGATCTGTTGCTGCATTTCACGCGCTTCACGTTGGCGGCCCAGGCTGCGTAGCAGTAAAGCGTAGCGATAGGCGGCTTCGGGGCCTGCGTAGTAGCTACTCAGCGCTTGGTATTCCTCTTCGGCCTTGAGGGTTTCGCCCAAGGCTTCGAGCGTGCGGGCATAGAGCAAGTGACCGTCGGCTGAGCGGAAATCTGGATTTTTGCTGATCAACTGCTCGAGGCTCTCGCGGCAGCCGGCGAAATCGTTGTGGGCAAAGCGGGCCTTGGCTAGGCCGAGAAGAATATCCGGCGCATCGCTGTGAATCCCCCGCAAGGCTATCTGATAGTGCTTGGCCGCTTCTTCGGCCTGGCCCATGCGCAACAGTTCATCGGCGAGGTTGACGCGCGTGTCACGGGTGTCACGAATCTCCAGCTCATCACGCAGGGCGCGCAGATGGCGCTCGGGGTCGATGCTGTCGTGCAGGCGGTTGATGGTCCGGCGCCCACGGTGACTGCCGAGCATGTCGGGCAGCATGATGCCGAGGAAGTAGATCAGGCAGCCGAGGCCAGGCAGGGCGATGATCAGGTAGATCCAGTAACGTTCCTGGCCACTGCGCACCACGTGCAGACCACAGGTGACTTGGCAGGCGATAACCAGCAGAGCGAGTAGGGGCATGGTGATGATCCAGTCCTTTGGAATAGAGATAAGTCGCGCAAACGTGGCTATCAGATCACGGATGATAGCTGCTTGTCAGGCGCCGCCATGGTGGCTGTGGCGTGGATCACAGCTGGCCTGGCTGGTAGGCTGCGCTGGCTGAGTCCATGTTCATAAGGATGCGTACATGCCGTCATCGTTGGAGATATTTGCCAATCTGTTTTACCTGGTTGCTGTGCTGCTGGCGGCGCGCAACTCAGTCCACACCTGGTCGGTCGGATTGGTCGGTTGCTTGCTGTTCGGTTGGTTGTTCTTCGACGTGCAGTTATATGCCGATGTAACCCTGCAGGTTTTTTTCATTGCAACCAGCTTGCTGGGCTGGTGGGGCTGGCTGCATGGGCAGAGTGGTGCTGCTTTATCAATCACGCGTACGCCTTGGTACGGGCTGCTGCTGGCCATGTTGATCGCACTACTGGTTGCGCTGGGCTACGGAGCGCTTCTGCATCATTTCACCAATGCCTATGCGCCCTTTATTGACTCTCTGGTGCTGACGTTCAGCGTGCTGGCGCAGTTGCTGTTAATGCGGCGCAAACTGGAAAACTGGTACTGCTGGCTATTGGTCAACAGCCTTGCCGTGCCGTTGTTCGCTTCTCGTGAACTGTATCTGACGGCCTTTATCTATGGCCTGTTCTGGTGCAATGCCTGGTATGGCTTGTATCGCTGGCGTCGAGAGTTGACCACTATGGACTCCTCAGCAGCCGCCATCGGGCAGCGTGCCTGAGCATGGTCAAGGCGTTTGCCAGTGGCCTGGTGGTGGGCAAGTTCGCGCCTCTGCATCTGGGCCATGAGTGGCTGATTCAGCAGGCTCAGGCGCAGTGCGAGCGCCTTTATCTGCTTAGCTGGTCGCTGCCGGAGTTTGACGGCTGTGCAGCCGAGCGCCGCGAGCGCTGGTTGCATATGCGTTTTCCTGAATTGTCCTGCTGGGTGTTGACGCCTGAGCGGGTGGCGGACTGGCAGAGCGAGGGGCTGCAGCTGCCGTCCCTGCCGCACAACAATGAATCTGAAACCCATCAGCGTCAGTTCGTGGCTGATTTTTGTTTGCAGGTGCTGCGCGAGCCGGTTGAGGCGGTATTTACCAGCGAGGCCTATGGCGATGGTTTTGCCGCACACCTGGCTGAGTGTTTTGGTCGCCCAGTCCGGCATGTGGAGCTGGACCGAGCGCGTCAGCGGGTGCCGATTTCGGCCTCGCGTCTGCGCGCCGATATGCACGGCTTACGTCATTACCTGGCACCTGAGGTGTACGGTGATTTTGTCGAGCGCATTGGCCTGTTAGGTGGCGAGTCCACTGGCAAGAGCAGTCTCGCTCAGGCCCTTGCCGAGTCTCTGCAGACCCTTTATGCCGCTGAATTCGGCCGCGAGCTGTGGGAGATGCGCGGTGGTGACTTGGCCTACGACGACCTGCTGCATATCGGCCGCAGTCAGGTGGCGCGTGAACATGCGTTGGCCGCACGGTGCCAGCGTTACTTGGTCTGTGATACCACGCCGTTGACCACTCTGTTCTACTCGCGCGAACTGTTTGGGGTGGCTGAGGCTGAGTTAGAGAGCTTGGCAGAGCACCGCTACTCGCATCTGTTTCTCTGCGCCGACGATTTTCCCTTCGTTCAGGACGGTACGCGTCAGGGCGAGTCATTCCGCCATCGACAGAACTGCTGGTACGAGGACGAGTTGCAGCGTCGAGGTTGGGCCTACACGCGGCTAAGTGGCTCGCTTTCGCAGCGCGTCGAGCAAGTGCTGGAGTACCTGGCTTTACCACGCTAAGCACTTGCCGCTTCAGCGATACCGAGCAAGCATTTCGTCGAATTCGCCAGCCTGTTTCATCTGCACCATGGCGCGCAGCAGGGCCATGGTGGGTACATCCGGGGCGTCGCGGACGATGCAGGCAATCGGGTCGGAGGCTACTTCGCTGAGGTTGTGCAGCTTTTGCCCGGCTGCTTGGTGGCGGTTGAACCATTGCAGCGAGAGTTCGTTGCTGATGGCGTAGCGGTAGCGCCGGGCGCTGAGTTTGAGCAACACCTGATCCTGGGTGCGGGCGTCTTCACGCTGGATCTGCCCACTGGCGAACAGCGGTTCCAAGCGCGGATAGGTAAAGCCGAGGACGGTGCCCAGACGCACATTGAGCAGCTGTTCGGGTTGCAGTTCCTCGGGATTAACGCCTGCCAGCACATCACGCTGGGTCATAAAGGGCAGGCTCCAGATATAGCGATAGTGGCCGCTGTTGACCCAGTTCGGGCTGACGTAGCAGCGCACATCGATGTCGCCGGTATCCAGCGCGTGCTGCACGCGCATGCGCGGCATTACCACCAGCTCGGCCTTGCGCCCAACCTTGGCGGCCATGCGCTGTTGCAGGTCGACCAGAATACCTTCCACTGCCTTGCCGTCTTCGATACGCACCATGGGCATGGCCCAGCTGTCGTTGATCGAGAAGCGCAGCGCCCGTTCGGTGGCGAGTGATGCGCAGCTCAGGGTAAGCAACAGCAGGGCAGGCAACAGCTTGTGCACCAGGGTAGATCCTTTGCGCTGTAAGCGGTTCAGCGGGTCATCGGCAGGGCTGCGCCCATCAGTGCAAACATTCCGCCGCAGCAACGGTTGAAGCCTTTGCCAGTGCGTTGCAACCAGGGGCGAACGCGGTGGGCCATACGCGCCAGCAGGTATTCGACACTGCCTTCGACCACCGCAAAGGTCAGCGCCATGATGGCGAACTGCAGCCAGAGGTCGCCGCGCGGGTCGAGAAACTGCGGCAGAAACGCGCCGAAAAACAGGATTACCTTGGGGTTGGACAGCGCCGACAGCAGGCCTTGGCGAAACAGCTTGAAGCCGCTGGCCTCGGTGGCCTTCTCGGCCATCGCGAGATGCAGGGGCGGCGCGCGCCAGAGTTGAATGCCCAGCCAGATCAGGTAGGCGCCGCCGAGCCATTTGAGAATGGTCAGGGCCTGCGCCGAGGCTTGCAGCAAGGTGCCGATACCGAGCATCGACAAGGCCATCAGCAGGGTAAAACCCAGCACGCCGCCGCTGACGGTAGACAGGGTTTTGCGATGGCCGTACAAGGCGCCATGGCTAAGCGCGAGCAGGCCGTTGGGGCCAGGCGTCAGCGACAGGCCCAATACTGCGGTAAGAAAGATCAGCCAGGTATGCAGCGCCATAAAGCAGGTGTCCAGAAGCGGGAGAGTGCAGGGCAGAGCCTGCGTGCCTCTGTTTTTTCATGCTGTGACTGGATAGTCAAGCTGCCTTAAGTCGCAGGGCGGATATGCAGATGCAGCGGTCCTGCCCGCGAAGGCAGGACCGGCGCTATCAGCGGTTGGCTTCCTTGAAGTTATCGTCGGACGGTTCCTTGGTGTAGGCGCCCTGGTCGTGGACCAGTTTCTTGCTGCCATTCATCAAGGTGGTGATGCGGCTGTCGCTGGTTTTCGCCGAAGCGGCCTGGTTGCTGGTGCCGGTAATCAGCGGTGGGTTGCTGCTGAATGACCACAGGTAGTGCCACACGGCTGCGTTGTGCTTCTCGGTCAGTTGCGTGGCGCCGAAGTACCAGGGTTTCAGCTCGCTGAAGGCGGTCATGTTCATCAGCCCGGTGTTGCTGTCGCCGATAAAGCCGGTGCTGCTGGCCCCGGAGGTGCGGTAGACCTCGAAGATCACGCCCTTGGTTTTCAGCTCGCTGACATAGGTGCGGCACACTTCGCCGACCCACTTGTTGCCCAGGAAGCTTTTCGCGTTGTTGGAGTAGAAGGGATCGAGCAGAGCGACGCGCTTGGGCAGCAGCTTGCTATTAACTGTGCCTGCGCTGACTGCATCGCTGATCTTCTTGGTCAGGACGATGGCCATCTGGTTGCCCAGAGAGTGCCCGGCAATACGGATATTGCTGCCGCTGTAGCCGGCGAGGTTGGCTTTGTAGCTGTTGAACAGCAGGTCGCTGGCCGATTGGCTTGGGCCTGTGGCGTAAGCGCCGCTGCTGTTGCGCCAGCGCATGGCACGCGGGCCGCTGGCGGTCCAGATCTTGGCCTCGGCATCCTTCACTTCGCCTTCATCGGCGAACTGGTTCCAGTACAGCACGCCGACGTTGTAACCGGCTGCGAGCCAGGCGTGGGCCAGATCCAGGTCTGGGCCGCCGGCATCCTTGCGGTTGAAGGTTTCGCGGTTCTTCTTCTGGGTGGCGCCGTTCTGCCAGCCGTGGATATAGATCAGGGTTGGCTTACTGGCCACGTAATAGGCATTGCTCTGGCCGGGCACGGCCTTCTGCCAGCTGTCGCCGTAACCGAACCAGTACAGGCCGTGGTCGAGATTCTGGAAGGTGCTGTCTGGGAACACGCCCACGGCAGCCTGGCTCAGGGAGGTAAAACTCAGCACCAGCAATAGAAGCAGCTTGCGCATGACGGAAACCTTTCTTGTTATTAGGGAAAGGCGAGCATATAGATTGTCAGACAATCATCTATCACCCGGACGGGTGAGGCTGCTGCATCGTCACTCAAGCGCCGGTTCGCGGGGCCTGGCGGGATGTGTCTTGCGCCACGTTGTGAGCATCTTTGCCTCAATAGCCGACAGCTTGTTGCAGTTGTCCTGACGTGCTGAGCGGACGAAGACCCCCAGGCTGTGGCAAACTCCGTGGCTCGTAACAGGACGTTTCATGGATCGAGTTTGCTGAGCCTGTCAGCCGTTTTTTTGCCCATGGCCTAGCCTGCCCTGGGCGTATTGCATAACTGGCCGCTGCCTGCGGCGAAGAACAAGAGGAATGACTGTGCATAACGTCGTGATCAGTGGTACCGGCCTCTATACCCCGGCAAGCAGTATTTCCAACGATGAGTTGGTCGAGTCGTTCAACGCCTTTGTCCAGCTGTTCAATGCCGACAACGCCGCAGCCATCGCCAACGGTGAAGTCGAAGCGCTGAGCGAGTCGAGCAGCGGTTTTATCGAAAAAGCCTCGGGCATCAAGAGCCGCTTTGTCATGGACAAGGCTGGCATCCTCGATCCCAAGCGCATGGCGCCGCGCATCCCGGAGCGCAGCAATGACGAGTGGGGCATCCTCTGCGAAATGGCCGTAGGCGCCGCCAAGGACGCCATGGCCCGTGCCGGCAAGACAGCCGCCGATATCGACGGGGTGATCGTCGCTTGCTCGAATTTGCAGCGCGCCTACCCGGCCGTAGCGATTGAAGTGCAGGCCGCGCTGGGCATCCAGGGTTTCGGCTACGACATGAACGTCGCCTGTTCCTCGGCCACCTTCGGCATCCAGGCTGCGGCCAACAGCGTGCAACTGGGCCAAGCCCGCGCGATTCTGATGGTCAACCCGGAAATCTGCACCGGCCACCTGAACTTCCGTGACCGCGACAGCCATTTCATCTTCGGTGACGCCGCCACCGCGGTAATCATCGAGCGCGCCGACCAGGCCACCTCGAACTACCAGTTCGATATCGTCGGCACCAAGCTGATCACCCAGTTCAGCAACAACATCCGCAACAACTTCGGCTTCCTCAACCGCTGTGCGGAAGAGGGTGTTGGCGCTCGCGACAAGCTGTTCGTCCAGGAAGGCCGCAAGGTGTTCAAGGATGTCTGCCCGATGGTTGCCGAGCTGATTGCCGCGCACCTGGCCGAGAACAAGCTGAACGTCGGCGATGTGAAGCGTTTCTGGCTGCACCAGGCCAACCTCAACATGAACCTGCTGATCGCGCGCAAGCTGCTTGGCCGCGATGCCGAGCCAGGCGAAGCGCCGGTGATTCTCGACACTTACGCCAACACCAGCTCGGCCGGCTCGGTAATCGCCCTGCACAAATACCAGGAAGACCTGCCGAGCGGCGCCCTGGGCGTGCTCAGCTCGTTCGGTGCGGGGTATTCGATTGGTAGCGTGATCCTGCGCAAGCACTAATGGATTACCCGGCCGATCAGGCGCTGCTGGTCCGCCTGCGGGCGGGCGAGCAGAAGGCTTACCGCGAGCTGGTCGCTACCTATCAGGGGGCGATGCGCGCGGTGGCCTTTGCCATTGTCGGCAGCCGCAATGCCGATGAAGTGGTGCAGGACGCCTGGCTGGCCGTGGTGCGCAGCCTCGATGGTTTTCAGGCGCGCTCCAGCCTGAAGACCTGGCTGCTGACCATCACCGCCAATACCGCGAAAACCCGCCTCAAGGGCAATCGCCGCGAAGTGCTACTCGACGATATCCCCTCGCCCCACGGCAGCATTGGCGATGAGCGCTTCGGTTCAGATGGCCATTGGCTGCTGGCGCCGCATGCCTGGCATCACGACTCCCCGGAAGCGTTGCTGACCGAGGACGAATTGCGTGAATGCCTGGAGAAAACCCTCGCCAGCCTGTCCGAGCTGCAGGGCAGCGTATTGCACCTGCGTGAGCGTGAAGGGCTGGAGTTGGAGGCGATCTGTAATCTTTTGCAGGTCTCGCTCTCCAATGTGCGGGTGTTGCTGCACCGTGCGCGTCTCAAGGTATTCGCCACCCTGGAGCATTTTGAGGAGACCGGCCAATGTTGAGTTGTAAGGAGTTGGTGGCCCACTCCAGCGAATTTCTTGATGGTCAGCTGGGCTTGCGCAGGCGCATGTCGGTGCGTTTGCACCTGGCCATGTGTCAGCACTGCCGACGGTTTATCAAACAGATGCGCCTGAGTCAGGCGGTGCTACGGAAACTGCCGCCCGGGCAAAGCGCCGAGCTGGATGCCTTGGCCGCCAAGCTGGCCGAGTTGCGACGCAAGCATTCCTGAGAACCTGCTTACGATCAGCTGCGCTTCGGCCATCCAGCGTTAAAAGCAGCCTCGGAATGCTCATTTACAACAGTAAACTCGTGTGCGAGCCCAGTCCGCTTCCTCGGCGCTTTGACCAGCCGGAGGCTGTTACTACGTAGCGCCTTGTCTGGCTCTAGCTCGCAAGATCGTAAACAGGTTCTGCCTTATTCTTCGGCTTCTTGCGCTGCTTTTAGCGCTTCATAGGCCGGCGCGGCGTAGATGCCGACTTCCACGGCCAGCTCCATCACCCGAGGCAGGTCGCTGCTGTACACCAGCACGGCTTGCAGCTCGTCATCCAGTGGCTCGCTGAAATCCAGCAATACATAACCCTTGGTTTCCGGGCTGAGGCTGGCGAGTTGCACCTGGATGCGATTCAGCGCTTTCAGCGGCTCGACCTTGGCCAGCTGCTTGGCCTTGAGCACAAAGCTCACCTCTGGTCCGAACGATTCGACGATCTGCTGAAACAGCGCATCATAACTATCAGCCTGGAACAAAACGGTCTCCGGCAGGCTGCCGACCACCACCCATTCGCCTAGCGGAATTGGGAAGCTGTCGTCGAAATTGATATCCGGGTTGGCGGCGAGAAACGCCTGCGGGTCGTCGTAGGCCTGGGCGGCCTCATCGGCGATGCGCGCGACTTCTTCCGGCAGCATGCAGCCCGAGCTTATTTTGCTAATCAGTTCTTCAAGCTGGGCTTTCATTGGGGTCATCCTGCGGCGCAAAAAGGCCGGTCAGGATAGCCTGAAATGGCCGCAAACGCTGCATTTGTGCGCTTTTTGTCGGGCCGCATGGTGGCCAGTTTGCACTCTCTTATAACTGGTCCGCAGGAGACTGTCTGTACGCTACCGTACAGATAAAAACACAGATTGGCTTATGCTGGCATGTGCAGTTCAGGCTCTGTAGCGAGCGCACATTTATCGCCAACAGGCCTAAGAATACCGGAGACAGTGATGTCCGCAGCCCCTAATCCCGTGCAAAACCACCTGCTGGCCGCATTGTCCAGCGATGTGCTGGAACGCCTTTTGCCGCACCTCGAATTGGTGGATATGCCATTGGGTATGGTGCTCTACGAATCGGGCGACACCCTGCGGCATGTGTATTTCCCCACCGACTCGATTGTGTCCCTGCTGTATGTAATGGAAAGCGGCGCGTCGGCGGAAATTTCCGTGGTGGGGAATGACGGGGTGATTGGGGTGGCGCTGTTTATGGGCGGTGAAAGCACCACCAGTCGCGCCATTGTGCAAAGTGCCGGCAGCGCCTATCGCGTGCTGGGTAAACGCTTTAAAGAAGAGTTCAACCGGCATGGCGACATGCTGCAGCTGATGCTGCGCTACAGCCAGGCGCTGATCACCCAGATGTCGCAGACGGCAGTGTGCAACCGTCACCATTCGATTGATCAGCAACTGTGCCGCTGGCTGCTGCTGTCGCTTGATCGGTTGTCCGGCAGCAAGCTGGCCATGACCCAGGAGCTGATCGCCAATATGCTCGGCGTGCGCCGCGAGGGCGTCACCGAAGCCGCCGGCAAGCTGCATCGTCAGGGCGTGATTGATTACAGCCGCGGGCTGATCACCGTGCTCGATCGCGAGAAGCTTGAGAGCCTGAGCTGCGAGTGTTACGCGGTAGTCAAGTGCGAAACCGACCGCCTGCTTCCTTATAGAGTGGCGCAACTGGCGTAATAACCTGTTGCGCGCGCGGTTAGCCATTTAATGGCTTGGCCTGAGTGCCGCAGCGCACAGAGCTTTGCCGCCACCTAGGGCAGACTGCAGCGGCGAGAGCGTCAAGCACCGTTGTCGTGCCATTTTTTGGCAAGCGTCGTGCTCGGGACAAGTGAATGTCTGTTAAAGCACCGCTGCAAATTCTCAGTCGTTTGATCGAAGGACTACCGAGCAAACAACGCAAACAACTCCTAAATGGCTGCGAACCAGTGAACCTGGTTTTCGGCAATGTGCTGCAGGAGGCCAATCAGCCGATTCGCCATGTGTACTTTCCGCTAAGCGGCTTTATCTCGTTGGTCACCACTCTGGATGGCCATCAACCCCTGGAAATGGGCCTGATCGGCAATGAAGGCATGCTTGGCGCATCCCTCGCCCTGGGCATTGGCCAGGCACCCATGCGTGCGGTGGTGCAAGGCTCGGGCAGTGCCTTGCGCATCAGCAGTCAGTTGTTCAAGCAAGAGCTGCTGAGTAGCCCGGCGCTGTTGCGCTCGCTCAAGCGCTATCTATATGTGGTGATGACGCAACTGTCACAGAGCGCGGCTTGCACGCATTTTCATGAAATCGAGCCGCGCCTGGCGCGTTGGCTGTTGATGACCCATGACCGCGCCCATGCCGATCATTTCCACCTGACCCATGAGTATCTCGCCGATATGCTCGGGGTGCGCCGCAGTGGCGTATCGATTGCCGCCGCAGCATTGCAAACGCGCGGATTGATCAGCTACAGCCGGGGTGAGATACAAATCCTGGATCGTGCCGGGCTTGAGCAGGCGGCCTGCGAGTGCTATGCCGCGCTGCAGGCAGACTACCTCGCGCAGTTCTAGCAGGCTGTTGAAAAACTACCTGCGTTGCCATCGCGGCGTTAAAAAACAGGCCGGGACGCGGCGTCTCAAAATGCTCATTTACAACTCGTAAACTCGCGTGCGAGCCCAGTCCGTTTTTCGCCTGTTTTTGCCTTGCGCTGGCTGCCTCGGAAGCGTTTTTCAACGGCCTGCTAACGCTGCGGTTGTTCCCGTTTCGTCGCGCTTAGCAACACGACGGGAATAGCGCTCAGGAGCCGGTTGCCTGGTGCAGCGTATTGATCGGCGAGCTGATGCCGAGGCGCAGCAGGTTGGCGAAGTCGTGCGCGCTGACCGGGTGGCTGAATAGAAAGCCCTGGCCTTCGGCGCAGTGGTGATGGCGCAGAAACTCCAGCTGCGCGGCTTCCTCGATACCTTCGGCTATCACCCGTTGTTTCAGGCTGTTGCCCATGGCAATTACCGCGCTAACGATAATGCCGTTGCTACTGTGAATGTCCTGAACAAAGGACTGATCAATTTTCAGCACATCGATGGGGAACTGGTTGAGGTAGCTGAGGCTGGAGTAGCCGGTGCCAAAGTCGTCCACCGCCAGTTGCACGCCCAGGGTCTTGAGCTGTTGCAGAATCGCGGCGCTGGCCTGGGCGTCACGCATCAACACACTTTCGGTGATCTCCAGTTGCAGGTTGCTGGGGTTAAGGCCGGTGACTCTCAGGGCGCTTTCCACGCTGTCGACAAAGTCCTTGCGGCGAAACTCCAGGGCTGAAATGTTCACCGCAATCGAATCCAGGACATAGCCGCAGTTCTCCCAGCGCTTGGCCTGGCCGCAGGCTTGCAGCAGCACCCAGCGGCCTAGGGGGATGATCAGGCCGCAAGCCTCGGCCACCGGAATAAAACGCGCTGGCAGGACCATGCCCCAGGCCGGGTGCTGCCAGCGGATCAGCGCTTCGGCGCTGGTGATTCTGCCGCTGTGCAGGTCGATCTTCGGCTGGTAGTGAAGGGTGAATTCGTTGTTCTCCATGGCCGTGCGCAGGTGCGCTTCGATCAACTGGCGCTCGACCGCGTGAATATTCATCTCCTGATGGAAGAACTGGTAGTTGTTGCGGCCTTCTTCCTTGGCCTGGTACATCGCCGTGTCGGCATTCTTGATCAGGCTTTCGGCATCCTTGGCGTCGTTGGGGTAGATGCTGATACCGATGCTCGAGGTGATATGCAGCTGTTGCTCGCCAATGCTGTAGGTTGCGGCCAGGGCGCTGAGGATTTTTTCGGCGGTGCGCGCGGCATCTTCGGCCGATTGGCTTTCGCTCAGCAGCACAACAAATTCGTCGCCGCCTAAACGACTGACCGTGTCGGAACTGCGCACGCAGTCGCTCAGGCGCAGCGCTACCGCTTGCAGCAGCTGGTCACCGATGCCATGGCCGAGTGAGTCGTTGATCTGCTTGAAGTTGTCCAGGTCGAGAAATAACAATGCCAGGTTGCTACCGCGCCGTTCGGCCAGGGCAATTGCCTGATTGATCCGGTCATTGAGCAGGGCGCGGTTGGGCAGGTTGGTCAGGGCGTCATGCTGCGCCAGGTGGGCCATTTTCTCGGTCATGGCATGGGTCGCTGTCATATCGTGGAAGACCATCACCGCACCTTTAAGGCGGTCGGCCGAGTCGTGAATCGGCGCGGCGGAGTCCTCGATGGCGGCCTCGCTGCCATTACGGCGGATCAGGATCGTGCCGGCCGCCAGCAGTTTGCTCTCATCGTGTTCCAGCGCCTTGAGGATCGGGTTGGGCACTGTTTTGCGAGTTTTGCCGTTGACCAGGTGCATCACCTCGTCGATCGGCAGGCCCAGAGCGTCCTCGAGTGACCAGCCAGTCATCTGTTCGGCGGCGTTATTCAGGTAGTCGACGTTGCCTTGCAGATCGGTACTGATCACCGCGTCACTGATCGAGTTGAGGGTCAGCTCGGCACGGGCTTTTTCGACAAACAACGCTTCTTCCACGGCCTTGCGCTGGATGATATTGCGCAGCGATTGCGGCACCAGATAACTGCTGAAGTGGCCCTTGGACAGGCAACCTTGAGCGCCGCGCTGGATGGCGTCCCAGGTTTGCTGGTCATCATTCAGGGTAGTCAGGGTGAGGATCGGAATGCTCGAGGCGACGGCGAACAGCTGGTCGAAGGTGTCCAGGCCTTGGCTGTCCGGCAGGTCCAGGTCAACCATGATCGCGTCGATAGGCTCTTTGCGGTGGGTTTCCAGGCGCTGCAGGGCGTTCGCCAGGCTGGTCACCCATTCGATCAGAAACGGGCCGTCCTGGGCCCTTTCCAACACTTCTTCCAGGGTGGCAGCGTCGTCGGTGTTGCCGGTAATGATCAGAACGCGATTAGCCATGATGCTATCTTCCTTGCGCAACATTACGCAGGGCGGGTAAGGCGCTGCGTTGCCGATACGGCGTTAATCATCGTTGCAGCTGCAGTGCTGCTGCGCGCTCAGAAACGCAGCCCTGGCGGGGGCGGCTGTTCGAATTGTGGCGCTTTAACGGGCAGGCTGATCCAGCGGCTGTTTAGAGGCGCGGCGCTATTGGCAAGTTCAGTATTGTTTTTTTCAGGTTGCAGCCTGGCGTTGTGCAGGTTGCTGTTCTGTGCCGGTGTGGCGGTTGTCGTGTGCAGCGGCGCGTGGCTGAACACTTCAGGCGCAAATACCTCGGCAGAAACGTTGCTGCTTAGTAGCGCCGCCAGTATCAGGGCGCTGCTGGTGGCAATAGCGTGTGCGTAGCCAAGCTTGTGCATGTCATCTCTCCCTGTTCATGGACGCTTCTCACGTGCTTTTTCCAACGCACAACGTCCGGCCGCGGGGGTTAAGCCGCGCTAACGTCGACAACTGCAACTTTGCTACAGCCCGTTACTCGGGCTTTTATTTGGGGCGCGCCGCATGACCTGTGATTGAGTCTGGCCGTTCGGGCGTGGAGGCGGGGTGGCGCTGGGTTGGACTGTCCATAATTACCTCTGAGCAAATCCCATGCTGGCGCAAATACGGGGGGCGAAGCCTTTGATACCCCTATTGCAGAGCCTTTGTCCGTGCGCTACCGCACCTAGCGCGTTTTGGCATAAAGCCTGTCTGGATTACCCGGCTGGGCTGCTAAACTGGCGCACTTTTCACCGCCCGATCATGTTCTGGAGCCCGTTGTGAGCCCGCGTATTCACCCTTTGGCCGGTCAGCCGGCACCTGCGTCCCTGTTGACTGATATCCCTGCGCTGCTGGCGGCCTACTTTGAGCTGCAGCCTGACCTGAGCGTGGCCAGCCAGCGCGTGGCATTCGGTACCTCCGGGCATCGCGGCAGCTCTATGGCTTGCAGCTTCAATCAGGCGCATGTGTTGGCGATCAGCCAGGCGATCTGTGATTACCGGGTGGCCCAGGGCATCAGCGGCCCGCTGTTTATCGGCGCCGATACCCACGCGCTGTCGCAACCGGCGCTGGAAAGCGCGATTGAAGTGTTGGCAGCCAATGGCGTGCAGACCATGATCTCCGCCGGTGGTGAGTTCACCCCGACGCCGGCGATCAGCCAGGCCATCCTGGTGCACAACCAGGGCCGCAGTTCGGGCCTTGCCGATGGCATCGTCATCACCCCGTCGCACAACCCGCCGGACAGCGGCGGCTTCAAGTACAACCCAACCAATGGCGGCCCGGCCGACAGTGATATCACCACCTGGGTGCAGAATCGCGCCAATGCGCTGCTCGAAGGCGGTCTGCGTGAGGTCAAGCGCATGCCCCTGGCGCAGGCGCGGCAGGCGGCCAATGTGCAGGAATACGATTACCTCGGCAGCTATGTAAGTGATCTGGGCAACGTCATCGACTTTGCCCCGATTCGCTCCGCTGGCCTGCGCCTGGGTGTCGACCCGTTGGGCGGCGCCGGGGTGCATTACTGGGCGCGCATCGCCGAGCAGTACGGCCTCAATCTGGATGTGGTGAGTGAGATTATCGATCCGCAATTCGCCTTTATGAGCCTGGACTGGGACGGGCAGATCCGCATGGACCCATCCTCCAGCCATGCCATGCAGCGCCTGATCGGCCTGAAGAACGGCTACGACATCGCTTTTGCCTGCGACACCGACTACGACCGCCACGGCATCGTCGCGCCGAGCGTCGGCCTGCTGCCGGCCAACCACTTTCTCAGCGTGGCCATCGATTACCTGTTCCAGCATCGCCCGCAGTGGAGCGCCACGGCGGCGGTGGGCAAGACCCTGGTCAGCAGCGCGATGATTGACCGTGTCGCGACGCGCCTGGGTCGGTCGCTGCAGGAAGTGCCGGTGGGTTTCAAATGGTTTGCCGGCGGGCTGTTCGACGGCTCCCTGGGTTTTGGCGGCGAAGAAAGCGCCGGTGCGACCTTCCTGCGCCGTGATGGCCGGGTCTGGACCACCGATAAGGACGGCATCGCTTTGGCCCTGTTGGCTGCCGAGATGACCGCAGTGAGCGGGCGTGACCCTGGCGAGCTGTATCAAGGCCTGAGCGATGAGTTCGGTGCGATTTATGCCGACCGCGTCGACGCGCCGGCTACAGCTGCGCAGAAAAAGGCTCTGGGCAAACTCTCGCCCGCGCAGATCAGCAGCCGCGAACTGGCTGGTGATGCCATCACCCAGGTGCTCGACAAGGCCCCGGGCAATGGCGCTGCGATTGGCGGGATCAAGGTGATCAGCGAGGGCGGCTGGTTCGCTGCGCGGCCGTCGGGCACCGAGGACATTTACAAAATCTACGCCGAGAGCTTTCGCGATGCCGCGCACCTGCAGCGTATCTTCAGCGAGGCGCAGCAGATCGTTGATGGGGCACTGGTCGCCCAATAGGCTTGCGTCTGTCGGTTCGATAACGCACCGACGGCTGCAGCAGTGGCGCGCAGCATGATGGAGCGCTTGGGTGCCATCTCGGCACCTGTTGTTCCGGCGTGCTGCAGTGACTCATCAAGGAGAACGCCATGAGCCTGGGTACCATTCTATTGATCGTGCTGGTGCTGTTATTGATCGGCGCCATACCGGCCTGGCCACACAGCAGAAGCTGGGGTTACGGGCCTACGGGCGGTTTGGGCGTAGTGGTGGTGGTGCTATTGGTGCTGCTATTAATGGGCCGAATTTAACCGCTACCTGACATGTCCCACGGCCGCTGCGCAGCAAGTGGTTTGCCGCTTTCGCCTGAGTGAATCAGGCGTTAGTCTGCGCAGCGTATCCCCCGCTGTGGTCGCCGCATGTACCGTCTTGATCTGAAAATCCGCCTGCATAACGGTGCTGATATTGCCATCGGCCCCGGCAAGGCCGAGCTGTTGGCGGCCATCGCCCAGCACGGCTCGATCAGCGCCGCCGCGCGCGCCATGGGCATGTCCTATCGGCGTGCCTGGCTGTTGGTGGAAACCATGAACCGCAGCTTCAAACAGCCGCTGGTCAGCACCCTGGCCGGCGGCAAGCAGGGCGGTGGCACCCAGCTCACCGCTACCGGTGAGCTGGTTCTGCAGCGCTACCGCGCCCTCTGCACCGCCGCCATGGCAGCAGTGCAGAGTGGTTGTGATGAGCTGGCCGAGCTGCTGGCCGAGCCACCCGCTAACAGCGACCTATAACTCGATCCGCAAGCGATGAGCCGCGCCATCCAGGGCTACTTTTAATGGCCCTTGCGTGCAATCGATGGGCTGGTCGTCCAGCCAGGCCTGGCGAATGCCCTGGCTGCGTTGCGCCGGGTTGCTCAGCTCGATCTGATAGTGGCTGCCGGCCAGGGCGATGCGTGCGCTAAAGCCTGGCCAGTCTGCCGGGATGCAGGGGTTGAGCAGCAGCCAGTCACCCTCGCGGCGAATACCGAGAATCCCTTCTACACCTGCGCGGTACATCCAGCCGGCCGCCCCGGTGTACCAGGTCCAGCCGCCGCGGCCGTTGTGCGGCGCCACCGCGTAAACATCGGCGGCCAGCACATAGGGCTCGACCTTGTAGCGCTGGCAGGCCTCAGGGCTGTTGCCGTGGTTGATCGGGTTGACCAGGTCAAACAGGGCAAAGGCCTGCTGCGCGGAGCCGAGCTGGCAGTACGCCAGAATCGCCCACATCGCCGCGTGGCTGTATTGCCCGCCGTTCTCGCGCAGGCCCGGTGGATAACCCTTGATATAGCCGGGGTCCAGGTGTGTTTTGTCGAACGGCGGGGTGAACAGCAAGGCGATGCCGTCTTCTTCGCGGATCAATTGGCGTTGCATGGAGGCCATCGCCATGTTCACCCGCAGCGGATCGGCGCTGGCCGACAGCACCGCCCAGGACTGGGCAATCGAGTCGATCCGGCATTCGCTGCTTTGCACCGAGCCGAGCCAGGTGCCGTCATCGAAGGTCGCGCGGCGGTACCACTTGCCATCCCAGGCATAGGTCTCCAGCGCCAAGCGCAGCTGCTCGGCATGCGCTCGCCAGCGCGCGGCGCGGGCGCTGTCATACACCTCAGCATAGGGTGCAAACAGCGCAATGGTGCGCAGCAGCAACCAGCCCAGCCACACGCTTTCGCCCTTGCCGTGCTCGCCGACGCGGTTCATGCCGTCGTTCCAGTCACCGCCGCCAATCAGCGGCAGGCCCAGTTCTCCGGTCAGTTGCAGGCATTGGTCGAGGCCACGGGCGCAGTGCTCGAACAGCGAAGCCGGTGCATCGGCCTGCATCGGCTGGAAGAACGCATCGTGCTCGCCGGCGGCCAGCAGCGGGCCTTCGAGAAAGTCCAGCTGCTCATCGAGAATCGCCGCATCGCCGCTGCACTGGATGTACTGCGCGGTGGCGTAAGCCAGCCACACCCGGTCATCGGAGATGCGCGTGCGCACGCCCTGACCGGAATGCGGCAGCCACCAGTGCTGCACATCGCCTTCGACAAATTGGCGGCTGGCGGCGCGCAGGATATGCCCGCGGGTTATCGACGGGCTGGCAAAGGTCAGCGCCATGCCGTCCTGCAGCTGGTCGCGGAAGCCATAGGCGCCGCTGGCCTGGTAGAACGCCGAGCGCGCCCAGACGCGGCAGGCCAGGGTCTGATAGAGCAGCCAGCCGTTGAGCATGATGTCCATGGCGCGGCTTGGCGTCTGCACCTGCACCGCGCCGAGCACACGCTGCCAGTGCGCCTGCACCTTGAGTAGCACGGCGTCCAGATCGGCCTCGCGGTACTGCGCAATCAACGTGCTGGCCTGCTGCTCGCTGGCGCATTGGCCCAGCAGCCAGAGCACTTCCACGCTTTCTCCGGGTTGTAGTTCCAGCTGGCATTGCAGCGCCGTGCAGGGGTCGAGCCCCGCACCGAGGTGGCCGCTCAGCGGCGCCAGGCGGGCCAGGGCGGCGGGTTGCGTGAGGCTGCCGTTACGCCCGATAAACTCGCTGCGATCCCCCGTCCAGCTGCTTTGCCGGCCGCCCAGGTCACTGAAGGCGCTGCGCCCGGTAAAGGCGATGCTCCACGGGTTGCGTACCAGAATGGCGCCGGTGCCACTGTCCTGCTGGCTGACGATAAACGGCGCGCTGGCCGCCCGCGTGCTGCCCAGCACCCATTCGGCATAGGCAGTAACGCTCAGGCGGCGTGGCCGGCCGGAGAGGTTGCGTAGGGTCAGCCGAGAAATCTTGATCGGGTCTTCCAGCGGCACGTATTGCAGCAACTCCATGGCAATGCCGCCGGCCTGGTGGCTGAAGCGGCTGTAGCCGAAGCCATGTCGCGCTTCATAGTGGCCGCTGTCGCGCAGCGGTTGGGCGGTGGGACTGAACAGCGCCAGGCTGTCTTCGTCGCGTATATACAGGGCCTCGCCCGGCGGGTCGCTGACCGGGTCGTTGGACCAGGGCGTGAGCTGGTTTTCCCGGCTGTTGTCGGCCCAGGTGTAGCCGCTGCCTTCGGCCGAGGCCTGAAAGCCGAACTGCGGATTGGCGATCACGTTGATCCACGGCGCCGGGGTGTTGCTCCAGGCGTCCAGGCGCACCACGTACTCGCGGCCATCCAGGTCAAAACCGCCCAGGCCGTTGGCAAATTCCAGCGGGCTTGGCGGCGGCGCATGGAATACCGGGATGGGTTGCGCACTGTGGTTGCTGGCGCTTGGCGGGACGGGGCTGGGGCAAGGCGGGATGCGCGCCAGCTGCTCGGAAATCGGCCCGCGATGGGCTACCAGCAACACTCGGGCGACGGCCTGCAGGCGTTCGCGGTATTCACCGCTGAGCAGGTCGGCGCGCAACACGAATACCGAGCCCTGCGCCAGCTCGGCGGCAAAACGTGGGCGCGACTGGCTGCTGCGCACGGCGGTTTCGATGGCCACCTGCAGGTCCTGCAGGTAGGAGGAGGCATGCTCGTTGACGATCACCAGGTCCACGGCCAGGCGCTTCATCCGCCAGTATTCATGGGCGCGCAGCAGTTGCCGCACCTGGGCGATGTCTTCTGCGTCACTGATGCGCAGCAGGACTATTGGCAGGTCGCCGGAAATCCCCTGGGACCACAGCCCGGACTGGCTGCCGAGGCCGCGCAGCATGCTGGCCGGCGGTGCGCGAAAGCGCGAGTCGGCGTACAGGATGGGCGCTGCCAGGCGCTGAAAGTCTGCTGCTTCGGCGGCAAGCATATCGAGGTGGCGCAACTCCACCTGGGCCTGGGTCCAGGCCAGGGTTTTCGCCCGCTCGAAGGCGCTGCGGTCATGGTGTTTGTCGATCAGATCAAGCAGCGCTTCACGGGAGGAGGCGACCACCGTCCAGAACGCCACGCGGGCGATCTTGCCCGGCTCGGCCAGCAGGCGTTGGCGCAGCGAGAAGATCGGATCGAGTACCGTGCCGACGGTATTCGACAGGCGTTGGCCCTGGCGAATCACTGCTGCAGCGTGCAGCGCGCAACTGCGCCCGAGAAACTTCGCGCGGTCGGATTCGTACTGCGGCTCGGCACTCACTTCACCTTCAACCACGGCAAAGTGCGCGGCCCACAACGACGGCTCGCTGGCGCTGCGCGGGCGGCGCGTGGCAATCAGCGCGCCGAAGGCAGGCAGGTATTCAGTGACCACAAACAGCTTGGAGAACGCCGGGTGGGCGTTGTCGTTGGCGGCGCTGGCGAGTACCAGTTCGGCGTAGGAGGTCAGTTCGATCTCCCGGGTGATGCGGCCGCTGTTGGTCAGCGAGACGCGGCGCACTTCACCGTCGTCCTCGCCGGAGACCAGCACTTCCAGGCTGGTGGTGAGGTTGCCGTCGTGGCGGCTGTAGCTGGCGTAGTCCTCGGCGAACACCACTTCGTCGTACGGGTTGCTGCTGCTCGGCTGTGCGCCCAGGGACCAGCGGGTGCCGTTGCGGGTGTCCGAGAGAAAGATAAAGGAGCCATGCCGGTCGCGGGTGCTGTCTTCCTGCCAGCGGGTGATGGCGATGTCGCGCCAGCGGCTGTAGCCTGCGCCGCTGGCGGTGAGCATCACGCTGTAGCGGCCGTTGCTGAGCAGGTGGGTGACCGGCGGATTGCCGTTGAAGTGGCTCAGGCGGCGTTCGCTGTGCAGCTCGCTGGCGGTTTCCGCGGCGCAGGCGCTGACCTCTTCGGCGCGCGGGTGGGCGACCGCGACATTGCGTGGCATGCGTTCCTGCAACAGCAGTTCGCAGGCCTGGATCATCGGTTCGCGGTGGAAGCGTGCGCGCATCTGGCCGTCATGCAGGGTGTTGGCAATGGCGACGATGCTCATGCCCTGATGGTGGGCCATAAAGTTGCGCACGATGGCAAACGGCTGGTCGTCCGGCAGGCGCGTGCGGGTGAAGTCCAGCGCCTCATAGAAACCATAACGACCCAGTGCACCCATCTGCGCCAGGCGGCGGTAGTTGGCCAGCGCGCCCTGCGGGTTGACCATGGTTGCCAGCCCGGTGGCGTAGGGGGCAATCACCCGATTGGCGGACAGCCCGCGCTTGAGGCCCAAGCCCGGTACGCCGAAGTTCGAATACTGGTAGGTCAGCTCCATGTCGCGGGCGTTGTAGGCCGACTCGGAAATCCCCCAGGGGATGCCCAGGGCATTGCCATAGGCGGCCTGGCGCGCCACCACCAGGCGGTTGGTCTGCTCCAGCAGGCTGCCGGCCGGGGCGCGCATCACCAATGAAGGCATCAGGTACTCGAACATCGAGCCGGACCAGGAAATCAGCGCCGAACCGCTGCCCAGCGGCGTGGCCGTGCGGCCCAGGCGGAACCAGTGGCGGGTGCTGACATCGCCTTTGGCGATGGCGAACAGGCTGGCCAGGCGCGCTTCCGAGGCGAGCAGGTCATAGCAGCTGCTGTCCAGGCTGTTGTCAGCCAGGCAGAAGCCGATCGACAGCAGTTTGCGCTCCGGCTCCAGCAGGAAGGCAAAATCCATGGCTAGAGCCATGCCACGTGACTGTTCGGCAGTGCTGCGTAGATCGGCATGCAACTGCATGCGTTGACTGTCGGTCAGTTGCGCATCCTGCAGTTGGTCGCCGATGGCCTGGGCGAGGGCCTGCAGCCAGAACAGCAGGTCATTGGCCTGGCCAGCGTCGTCGAGCTGGGCGATGCCGTTGGCCAGCTGGGCGGCCTTGTCGCTCAGGCGTAGCAGGGTTGGCAGCAGGCTGGGCAGCAGCTGATTGCCATGCAGCCCAGCCTTGATCTGTTGCAGCAATTCATCCAGCTGCCGGCCGTGTTCGCTGGCGGCCGCAGGCAGGGCGGCCAGGGTGGCGCAGGCCAGTTCCAGGTTGTCGTGCAGACCAAGGCGGGCATCCGCGCTGACCGGCGCCTTGAGCCATTCCTCGCAGGCATTGGCGACCACCAGCAGGTGCCCGGCCAGGTTGCCGCTGTCCACGGACGACACATAGGCCGGCGCCAGCGGGCGCAGGTCCTGGGTGTCGTACCAGTTGAAGAAGTGCCCGCGATGGCGCTGCAGTTGCTCCATGACCGCCAGGGTGGCTTGCAAGCGGGCGAGGCTGCGCTGGGTGCCGGCCCAGCCGAAGTCGCGCGCAGCGATGGTTGAGAGCAGGTACAGGCCCATATTGGTCGGCGAAGTGCGGTGGGCGATGACCGCTTTGGGGGTTTCCTGAAAATTATCCGGTGGCAGCTGGTTGTCTGCCGTGCTGACAAAGGTTTCGAAGAAGCGCCAGGTGCGCCGGGCGATCAGCCGCAGTTCGGTGGTTTGCGACGGGTCGATCAGCAGGTGTTTGGAGACGCGGGGTGAACGGCTGACCCGCATGGCGATAGCCGGTGCGCTAAGCCAGAGCAAAGCGAACGGCAGCACCAGCGGCCAGATGGCCGGCGACCAGAACAGCGCCACGGCGCACAGCAGCAAGCCAAGCAGGGTGCCGCCGGCCATGCCGCAGTAGAAGCCCAGCAGCTTCAGGCGCGGGCTGATCGATGCTTGTGCGGCGGTGGTCCATTCCAGCAGGTTGCGCCGGGTGATCAGCAGGCGGGTCAGGGTGCGGCTGATCGCATCGAGCATGCGCCAGCTCTGATCGGCGAGAAACGTCAGGTTCAGCGCACTTTGCAGCAAGGCCAGCAGCAGGTCATCACGCAGCTTGCCGAGGTGGCTGCGCAAGCGAATACCGGCGCGCGCCGGCAGCAGGCCGAAGCACAGCGGCAAAAGGGTTGGAATCAGCAGGCTGGCAATCAGCAGCAGGCTGGCGCTCAGTGCTGCTGGCAACGGCAGCAGCCAGCTCAGGCCCAGCGCCGCCAGGGTGGCGGGGGCCAGCAGGGAGCGGCGCAGGTTGTCGAGCATTTTCCAGCGGCCGATGCTCGGCAGCGCCTGTTTGCCGCTGAAAGGCCCGAGAATCCACGGCAGCAGCTGCCAGTCGCCACGGGTCCAGCGGTGTTGGCGCTTGCCGGCCACGTCGTAGCGTGAAGGGAATTCCTCGACCACTTCCACATCCGAGGCCAGGCCTGCGCGGGCGAAAACGCCTTCGAACAGGTCATGGCTGAGCATGCTGTTTTCGCCGACCCGGCCGGCCAGCGCGGCCTCGAAGGCATCGATGTCGTAGATACCCTTGCCGGTAAAGGAGCCTTCGCCGAACAGGTCCTGGTACACATCGGAGACGGCCGCGGCGTAGGGGTCCATGCCGCCGGGGCTGGAGAAGACCTTCTGGTACAGCGAGCCTTCGCGTTGCAAGGGCAGTGACGGGGTGACCCGGGGCTGCAGAATCGCGTAGCCGCCGACCACCCGTTGTAGCTCGGTGTTGAAGCGTGGCTGGTTCAGTGGGTGGGCCATCTTGCCGATCAGGCGCAGCGCCGCATCACGCGGCAAGCGGGTGTCGGCATCCAGGGTGATGACGTAGCGCACATCGGTCGGCACGCGCTGGCTTAGCCCAGGCACCTCGGTAAAGCTGGTGTCATCGGCACCGCGCAGCAGGCGGTTGAGTTCATGCAGCTTGCCGCGCTTGCGTTCCCAACCCATCCAGACGTTTTCACTGGGGTTAAATTGGCGCCGCCGGTGCAGCAGGAGAAACCGGCTGCCGGCGATGCCGGGGCCATAGCGCAGGTTGAGCTGGCTGATGGCGGCGCTGGCCAGCTGCAACAGCTCGGCGTCGCTGGCCAGGTGCTCCTGGTCGGCATCCAGGCCGTCGGTCAGCAGGGCGAAGGTCAGATCGCCGCCATGCCCGGCCAGGTGATGCACTTCCAGGCGCTCGATCTGCTCAAGCAGATCGGCCTCGCTGCCGAGCAGGGTCGGTACGGCAATCAGCGTGCGCAGGCTGCTGGGCACCCCTTCGCTGAGTTCCAGGCCCGGCAGGCCCATGGCGCCGAAGCTGGTACTGACCGCGCGATTGACCAATGTGGTGGCCACTTCAGTGGCTGGCAGAAAGCCCAGCACACCCAGCGCCAGCAGCCAGCCGGCGGTGACGCCCTGGCTGGCCAGGCTGTACAGCGCGAGGCCCAGGAACAGGCTGGCGAGGCCGACGATGGCGCCGACGTAGCCGGGCATGCCGAGGTGCATGTGGCCACGGCTGATGCGCAGGCGCAGCGGCGGGCGAAAGTTGATGCGTTGTTCCAGCGCCAGGCGGCCTTCGGCGATCAGGTGGTAACCGGGGTCGCTGGTACGCGGGTCGGCATTCTGGGTTTCGCTGGCCTGCTGCGTAGCCTGCAGCGCCTGTTCGGCAACCTCCAGTTCACTGCAGGCGCTGCCACGGGCCAATTGCTCGATGGCGCTGCGGTACTGGTTGCGGGTGGCAAAATCCATCGCAGCAAAGTCGCTGTGCGCGCCCAGGCGGGCATCTACCAGGCTGACGTTCTCGAACAGCTGCGCCCAGTCGATGGAGGAGATCAGGCGCATGCTGTTGATGATATTGCGCACTGTGAGGTTGGACGCGCCTTGGCGCTGCAGGGCGTGCTGCACCACTTCCTCGATGCTGCTGCCCTGGGCGCCGAGGCGCGCTTCCAGCCAGCCCAGTGCGGGGGTGGTGAGTGGGTCGTGGTCACGCAGGCGTTTGGCCAGTTGCGCGGCAAACGGCTCACTCAGCGGTGTGCGGGCGCGCTCGTGCAGCTCCTTGTCGAGCGCCGCGTGGGGTGCGTCTGGGCCCAACAGGCGGCTGGCCAGGGCGTCAGCGTCGGCCCGTGCGCTGCGCCCGGCGGTCATCTGGTCGGCGAGGCGGCGCAGGTTCTCGATCAGCACGATGCGCAGGGTGATCGCCACCGCCCACAGCTCGCCGATGGTTAGCGGCTGGACCTGCTGATAGGCGACGATAAAGCGCTGCAGGATGTCCGGGTCGAAGTGGCTGTCGGTGTGGGCGATAAACGCCCAGGCCATGCCCAGCACCCGTGGGTAACCGGCAAAGGGACCGCTGGCCAGTTTCGGCAGCTGGCGGTAGTAGCCGGGCGGCAGGTCATCGCGGATCTCGCGAATCTGCTCTTCGACCAGGTGGTAGTTGTCCAGCAGCCACTCGGCGGCCGGCACCACACTGCGGCCATTGGCCAGTTCGGCGGCGCTGGCGCGGTAGGCGGCGAGCAGCACCTTGGCGTTGTCGTTCAGCCGTCGGTGCAGCGACAGCACCGATGGTGGCTTGGCGCTGATCGGCTGGGCCGCAGCCAGGGTGCAGGCATGTTGTTCGAGGCGCTCGATGCCGAACAGCTCTTCGCGTACCGGGGCGTGATCGAGCCATGGTGAGGGTGCAGCGGCAGAGTTGAATAGAGCAGTGAACACTGGGGTCATGGGGCGCGGTTCCAGCCATCATTGGCATGCGCGATGGGCGTCGAGGTGCGAGGCCCATCTGAGAGGCCGCGACAGCGAACCTACGAAGTCACGACTGGCGTGCCCCTGTTGCTTCGTCGTGCTGATTTTGCGTATTGGCCGTAGAGGCTGGTGTGACCGGCCAACACCCAAGACCCGGGTACCGCGATGGCGTGGCAAACCTACGCCATCGAGAAGAATGCTGTCGCAGCATTCCCAGCACCCTACAGCAGGGCTCTAGCTGGCGTCTGTTCGCTAGAGGACATAGAACGAAATGCTTAGGCAGAGAACCTGTCTACGATCTTGCGAGCTAGAGCCATGCAAGGAAAAAACAGGCGAGGACGCGGAGTGTACGAGCTGTACATGAGCATCCGAGCCTGTTTTTGACGCAGCAGGGCCGACGCGCAGCAGATCGTTGGCAGGTTCTTAACGAAGTTGGGCTTCGGCCAGGGTCAGACTGCGCGGAATGCGAGTGGCATCCCAATGCTGGCTGGCCCAGCGCAGCAGCTCAGCGGGCTGACCGAAACTGGCGCCGTCCGGCAAGGTCTGGCCCAGCGCGCGCAGGGCGCGGATCAGCAGCGGAGTGGCCTGATCCGCCGGCAACGGTGGTGAGCGGTAGGATTTGCCCAGCTTGTGGCCATCCGGCTGGATAATCAGCGGCACATGCAGGTAGCGCGGTTGCGCGAAGCCGAGCAGCTCCTGCAGGTACAGCTGGCGCGGGGTGGAGTCGAGCAGGTCGGCGCCGCGCACCACGTCGGTCACGCCCTGCCAGGCATCGTCGAGCACCACGGCGAGCTGGTAGGCATACAGGCCATCGCGGCGGCGAATCACAAAGTCGCCCACGTCGCGGCCCAAGTGCTGGCGGTAGTCGCCTTGCACGCGGTCGACAAAGTGGTAGGTCAGCTCTGGTACTCGCAGGCGAATCGCGGCATCGGCAAAACCGTGGCCGGCATTGCGGCAGGTGCCGGGATAAATGCCCTGGCTGCCTTCCAGTTGCTTGCGTGAGCAGGTGCAGGCGTATGCCAGGCCCTGTTTGAGCAGGCGTTCGACCAGCGCGGCGTACTCGCCGTGGCGCGCGCTTTGTCGTACCAGCTCGCCATCCCACTCGAAGCCGTAGCTTTCCAGGGTGCTGAGGATGCCTTCTTGGGCGCCGGCGACTTCCCGTGGTGGGTCGAGGTCTTCCATACGCAGCAGCCAGCGGCCGTTTACCGCGCGCGCGTCGAGATAGGACGCCAGGGCTGCGACCAGTGAGCCGAAGTGCAGATAACCGCTAGGGGTGGGGGCGAAGCGGCCAATATAGGCGGGTGTGTTCATGTCTGGCACACACAGGGAGACAGAAACAACAGAGGGTGCCGAAGCACCCTCTGGGTCAGATCAGGAACCGATCTGCTTTTCTTTGATTTCCGCCAGCGTCTTGCAATCAATGCAAAGGGTGGCGGTGGGGCGTGCTTCGAGGCGGCGGATGCCGATTTCGACGCCGCAGGAATCGCACCAGCCGTAATCGTTGTCTTCGATCAGTTGCAGGGTTTCGTCGATCTTCTTGATCAGCTTGCGCTCGCGATCACGGGCACGCAGTTCCAGGCTGAATTCTTCTTCCTGGCTGGCGCGATCCGCCGGATCGGGGAAGTTGGCTGCTTCGTCCTGCATATGGTGCACAGTACGATCAACTTCCTGCATCAATTCCAGCTTCCACTTGTTGAGGATGCCGGTGAAGTGGGCGCGCATCGGCTCACCCATGTATTCCTCACCCTTTGTTTCTTTATAGGGCTCGAAACCACGAGTCAGTTGGCTGCTTTTTGCTTTTGCTTTGGTGGGCATGGATGACCGCCTCTCACTCTTCTAATCCACTGCGCAGGACGGTGTCCCTTGCCCGTTCTACGTCGAGTAGAACTGGCCCTGCGGCTGCAAGCGGGCGAACTTACCAGAACAACTCCCGCCGCGCCACTCCCGGTTGTCGTGGTTGCGCCGGGTATGCTTTAGAATCCGCGCCTTAATCCAGACCAAGGCAGTCCCATGGCCCAGTCCTACAGTGCGCGCAGCCGCGCCATAGAACCTTTTCACGTGATGGCGCTGCTCGCTCGTGCCAATCAGCTGCAGGCCGACGGCCATGACGTGATTCACCTGGAAATCGGTGAGCCGGACTTCACCACCGCCGCGCCGATTGTCGCTGCCGGGCAGGCCGCCCTGGCCGATGGCCACACTCGTTACACCGCCGCACGCGGCCTGCCGGCCCTGCGTGAGGCGATTTCCAGTTTCTATGGCCAGCGTTACGGTCTGGATATCGACCCGCAGCGCATTCTGATCACCCCGGGCGGCTCGGGCGCCTTGCTGCTGGCCACCAGCCTGCTGGTCGACCCCGGCAAGCACTGGCTGCTGGCCGATCCCGGTTACCCCTGTAATCGCCACTTTCTGCGCCTGGTCGAAGGCGCGGCGCAGCTGGTGCCGGTTGGCCCTGATGTGCGTTATCAGCTGACTCCAGACCTGATCGAGCGTTATTGGGATCAAGATAGCGTTGGCGCGCTGGTGGCTTCCCCGGCCAACCCGACCGGCACCTTGCTTAGCCGTGATGAGCTGGGCGGGCTGTCGCAGGCGCTGAAAGCGCGTGGTGGTCATCTGGTGGTGGATGAGATCTACCACGGCCTGACCTACGGCGTAGATGCGGCCAGCGTGCTGGAAGTGGACGACGAAGCCTTTGTACTCAACAGTTTTTCCAAGTATTTCGGCATGACCGGCTGGCGCCTGGGCTGGCTGGTGGCGCCACCGGCCGCCGTGCCGGAACTGGAGAAACTGGCGCAGAACCTCTATATCAGCGCGCCAAGCATGGCTCAGCACGCCGCGCTGGCGTGTTTTCAGCCGCAGACCTTGGACATCCTCGAGCAGCGCCGCCACGAGTTCCAGCGCCGCCGCGATTTCCTCCTGCCGGCGCTGCGTGAGCTGGGTTTCAAGATTGCCGTGGAGCCAGAGGGCGCCTTCTATTTATATGCCGATATCAGCGCCTTCGGCGGCGATGCCTTTGCCTTCTGCCAGCACTTTCTGGAAACCGAGCACGTGGCCTTTACCCCCGGCCTGGATTTTGGCCGCTATCAGGCCACGCAGCATGTGCGTTTTGCCTACACCCAGGATCTACCGCGCCTGCAGCAGGCGGTGGATCGCATCAAACGTGGCCTGATCAGTTGGCAGGCCCATGCAGTTTGAGCCGCCGCTGGAAGAAGGGCGGCTGCTACGCCGCTACAAGCGCTTTCTCGCCGATATCGAGACCGCCAGCGGCGAGCTGCTGACCATCCACTGCGCCAATACCGGCTCGATGCTCAACTGCATGAGCGAGGGCGCGCGCATCTGGTTCAGTCGCAGCAACGACCCCAAACGCAAGCTGCCGGGCACCTGGGAGATTGGCGAAACGCCGCAGGGGCGTCTGGCGGTGATCAACACCGGGCGTGCCAATGCTCTGGTGGAAGAAGCGTTGCGCGCCGGGCTGATTGCCGAGTTGAACGGCTTTACCAGCCTCAAGCGCGAAGTGCCTTACGGCCAGGAACGCAGCCGGATCGACTTTCGCCTGGACTACCCGGCAGGTCCGGCGTTTGTCGAAGTTAAGAGCGTGACCCTGGGATTTGCCGACAGTCGCGTCGCCGCTTTTCCCGATGCGCGCACCGAGCGTGGCAATAAACACCTGCGTGAACTGGCTGCACTGGCCCGTGAGGGGATCCGCGCGGTGCAGCTGTACTGCGTGAACCTGACGGACATCGACGCGGTGCGCCCGGCCGAGGAAATCGACCCAGCCTACGCCGCTGCGTTGCGTGAGGCGGTGAGCGCCGGTGTGGAAGTATTAGCTTACGGCGCGGCGATCAGCGCTCAGGGTGTGCAGCTGATCAAGCGTCTGGATGTGCAGTTGTAGGAACGGAGCTTTCCGTTCCTCTTCAATGCTGCGTTCTGCCGGCCGGCAGCTCTTGCGCAGGCTGCATGGCGCTGCGCAGATGCTGCTCGAACAGCTCGACAATCGCCGGCCAGCCCTGGCGTGAGGCATGCAGCCGGGCATTCAGGCGCACCCGGCGCAGGCCCTCGTGGTCGGTCAGCAACCAGCTGGCGGCGTCGATAAAACCTTGTTCGTCCTCGGCCCCCGCCAGCGCGCCGTTATGCCCGTGGCGGATATGTTGGGCGGCCGCCGCTTGATCAAACGCCACCACGCCAAGCCCGGAAGCCAGGGCTTCGAGCACCACATTACCGAAGGTTTCCGACAGGCTGGGAAACACAAACAGGTCACCCGAGGCGTAATGCGCCGCCAGCTCTTCTCCGCGTTGCAGGCCGCAGAACACCGCGTCGGGAAGTTGCTGCTGGAGACTGGCGCGTTGCGGGCCATCGCCGACCAGAATCAGTTTCAGCCGCCGCTGCGGGTGCGCTTGCTGCAGCGCCTGAAAGCTCTTGCTGAGCAAGGCCAGGTTCTTTTCTGCGGCCAGGCGGCCGACATGCAGGATGGCGATGTCCTGTTCCGCCAGGCCCCAGCGCTCGCGCAAGGCCGCGCAACGTTTGGCCGGGTGGAACAGCTGGCTGTCGACACCTCTTGAGAGCAGTTCCAGATTGTCGAAGCCACGGCGTTGCAGTTCGATCTGCTGACTGACACTGGGCACCAGGGTCATCTGCGAGCGGTTGTGGAACCAGCGCAGGTAATTGGTCAGAAGGCGGGTTAACAGGCCAAAGCCGTAATGCCCCGTGTACTGCTGGAAATTGGTGTGAAAACCGCTGACCACCGGTATCTGCAAACGCCGCGCGGCGCGCAGGGCGGACAACCCCAGCGGGCCTTCGGTGGCGATATACAGCACATCCGGGCGTTGCCGCTGCCAGTTGCGCAGTAGCTTGTGCATCGACGATTGGCCCCACTGCAAGCCGGGGTAACCGGGCAGCGGCCAGCCACGGGTCAGCAATAAATCCTGATCGGCAGCGCCGCGCGGGTCGACGTTCTGCCGAGGACGCACCAGTTGCACGCGATGGCCACGGCCGCGCAGGCCATCGACCAGGCGACCGAGGGTGTTGGCCACGCCGTTGATTTCCGGCGGGAAGGTTTCGCTGATCAGCGCGATATGCAGGGAAGCTGTGCTCATGGCAGCAGTGTCCGCTGCCGTTATGTAGTGACTGTGACGCTTTGATTGCGTTTGTATTTCAGTCGAGCAGCTCGATCAGTTGCTGGCGCAGCCAGGCGTGTGCCGGGTCGAGGTGCTGCTGGTGGTGCCAGATCAGGCTGACCTGCACCGGCGGCATATCGAAGGGCAGCGGCGCGATTTCCAGCGCATGCACTGGGGCGAACGCTTCGGCTAGGCGCGCGGGCACGGTGCCAAGCAGATCGGTCTGAGCGACGATGGCTGGGATCGGCAGGTAGTTGGGCAAATGCAGTGCCGCCTGCCGCCGCACCCTGGCCGAGCCGAGGACGATTTCCAGCGGCGAGCCACGCCCGGCGCGCGGCGTTACCGTGATATGCCGCGCCTGTTGGTAATCCTCCAGGCTCAGCCCGCCGGCGAAGGCCGGGTGGCCGGCGCGGCCGATGGCCACCAGAGGTTCTTCACGCAGCGGCGCGTAATGCAGGTCAGGCGAATCGAAGTGCAGGTAGTCGATGGCCAGGTCCAGCGCGCCACTTTCCAGGCGTTGTACCAGGCTGTCGGCATCATCGGCTTGCACCAGCAGCTCGACCTGCGCGGCGTGACGTGCCAGGTGTGCCTGCAGCATGGGCAGCAATGCGGCCTGGGCGTAGTCGTTGAGCGACAGGCTGAAGGCGTGCGGCGTCTGCGGGTCAAACGGCTCGGCGGGGCCCAGGCCGGTCTGCAGCAGGCGCAGGGCTTGGCGCACTGGTACATACAGCGCCTGGGCGCGGGCGGTGGGCGTCATGCCGCGGGCGGTGCGCTGGAACAGCTCTTCGCCGAGTTGCTGGCGCAGGCGGGCGAGGGCGTTGCTCACGGTCGACTGGCTCAGGTGCAGGCGCTCGGCTGCGCGGGTCAGGTTGCCTTCCTGCATCAGTGCATCGAAGACCAGCAGCAGATTGAGGTCGAGCTGGCGCAAATTCGTAATCAAGAATAATGCTCTTTTTAAATATCCATTATTCGAATGATCTGGCCGCGCCTAGACTGCTGTCAATCCGCACAGGAGTAACGCCGTGGCCTATAACAACGACAATGCCCAGGCTTTCCGCACACGTTATCGGGATGCCATCCACCCGCTGTACAACCCCTGGTTGCATGCCGGCTTTGTGTTGGCCTACGGCCTGACCTGCATCAGCCTGCTGTGGCGCACGCTGGACGCGGTGGCGCTCTGGCAATGGCTGCTGGTGCCTCTGAGTCTGGTGTTTTTCAGCTGGGGCGAGTACCAGGTGCACAAGCGCCTGGGGCACAACAAGACGCGCTTCGGCCAGCTGTTCTACAAGCGCCACACCGGCGATCACCACAGCTTTTTCGTCGAAGGCCAGATGCGCTACGAGACGCCGCGCGACTGGCGGGTGATCCTCTTTCCGGCCTGGTTGATCGTGCTTTACAGCCTGCCGCTGCTGGGCATTTGGTGGTTGCTTGCGCATATCGACGGCAACTTTGCCGCGCTGTTCGCCGGCAGCATGCTGCTGGGCTACATGAGCTACGAGGCGGTGCATGCCTGCGAGCATCTACCGGCAGAGCATCCCGTCGCGCGGCTGCCGTGGATTCGTCAGATGCGCCGCCTGCATGCGTTGCACCATCGCCGTGAACTGATGCATTCGCGCAATTTCGGCATCGTCCATCCGCTGATGGACTGGCTGTACGGCACCCTGCACTGGGAACCGGAGCCAACTTATCAGCAGAATCGCCAGCAGCATCGCGTGCATATCGCTCGTTCAGCTGACGAGGTGTTGAGCTATGCCGCCGCCCCGGCGCATTGGCCCGAGTGGCACCCGTCCTCGTTGCGCATCTACGGCCGCGAGGGCGCGTTGCTCGCCGGTGAGGTATTTGAGGAAGATATCCACGCCGGTGGCCGCACCGGCCATCTGCGCTGGGACGTGCTCGACTATCAACCGTCACGCCGCTGGCAGGCCAGCGCCCATGGCGATCACGGCCTGGGGCTGCTGCTGACCTATGAGTGCCTGGAAGTGGAGGGCGGTTGCGAGTTTGTCCGCACCCTGGAATACGGCTTCGACGGTGTGCTGATGCGCCTGGCCAACCGTCTGTTGCTGAGCCGGCGTATCGAGCGCGAATCTCAGGCGTCGATGCAGGCGCTGCGCGCGGTGCTTGAGCGCAGCCAGCCTGCGGGGTGAAGGTTCAGGAGGCGGGTACTAGCGATTGCTCGCCGCGTTCACGTACCCAGAACACCGTGGCGCCGGCCACGGCCGCCGGCATCATCAGGATATTCAGCCCTGGCACCAGCAAGGCGGCGTAGGTGATGCCGCCAAAGCCCAGGCTCTGCCAGCGTTTCTCCCGAAGCCAGGCGAGCATGTCCTGCCAGCTCATCTTGTTGTTGTCCGCCGGGTAATCGATGTACTGAATCGCCATCATCCATACGCCAAATAGCAGCCACAGCGGTGCGGCGATCAGATTGACCACCGGGATAAAGGTCAGGATCAGCAGGCCAATGGCGCGTGGCAGAAAATAGCCCAGCTTGCGCATCTCGCGACCCAGGGTGCGCGGCACCATTTCAATCAGTTCGCCCCAGCGGAAGGCTGGGAAAGGGTCTTCGCCGCGCACCACCACCTCGACCTTCTCCGCGAGAAAGCCGTTAAACGGCGCGGCGATGATATTGGCCAACAGGGTGAAGCTGAAAAACACCATCAGCAGTACCAGTACCACAAACAGCGGCCACAGCACGTATTCGAGAAAGCTCAGCCAGCTTGGCAAGCTGGGCATAAAGGTATCGACCCAGCCGCCGAACTGCTGCATGGCCAGGTAAATCAGGCCAATAAACAGGATCAGGTTGATCGTCAGGGGCAGCAGCACAAACAGCCGCAAGCCAGGGCTCAGGACCAGTTTCAGGCCTTCGCTGAGGTATTGCGGGCCGGTCAGTACGGGAGCAGGCATGGGTGGGAGTCTCCGCGAGGTTGAAGTCGCGCCGACCTTACCGGCTTTGTGTGGCAGGTGAAAGCCTCTGCAACGGGCGCTAACGATTGCCGGGGCGCGTTATAGCGTTTGCCTATGCAGGGTATTGGCAAAGCATATTTCCGCCATGTACTGGGCGGGCATAGGCTGCGCGTCATCCCTTTGCGGGGCTTCCAACCTTACTGCCTTCCCCTAGGTACTCGCGGAAGTCCCTTTTTATTGCTGCCGGCATTGCCGGGAGGAGCTGTTGATGTCTGCTGATCGTCATGCCCGCGTGATCATTCTGGGCTCCGGCCCTGCCGGCTACAGCGCTGCGGTCTACGCCGCGCGGGCCAATCTCAAGCCGCTGCTGATCACTGGCCTGCAGGCCGGTGGCCAACTGACCACCACCACCGAGGTGGATAACTGGCCGGGCGATGTACATGGTTTGACGGGCCCTGCGCTGATGCAGCGCATGCAGGAGCATGCCGAGCGCTTCGAGACGGAAATCGTCTATGACCATATCAATGCCGTGGACCTGGCCGGTAAGCCGTTCACCCTGGTGGGTGATAGCGGCACCTACAGCTGCGATGCGTTGATTATCGCCACCGGTGCCAGCGCCCGTTACCTGGGGCTGCCAAGTGAAGAAAGCTTTATGGGCAAGGGTGTTTCCGCTTGCGCCACTTGCGATGGTTTCTTCTACCGCAACCGCGATGTAGCGGTGGTCGGTGGCGGCAATACTGCGGTGGAAGAGGCGCTGTACCTGGCCAATATCGCCAGCAAGGTGACCCTGGTGCATCGCCGCGAAACCTTCCGCGCCGAGAAGATCCTGCAGGACAAGCTCCAGGCGCGGGTGGCCGAAGGCAAGATCGTGCTCAAGCTCAACGCCGAAGTGGATGAAGTGCTCGGCAACAACATGGGCGTGACCGGCGTGCGGGTGAAGAACAACGATGGCAGCTTCGATGAGCTGAGCGTTGATGGCCTGTTCGTCGCCATCGGCCATACGCCGAACACCTCGTTGTTTGAGGAGCAGCTGGTGCTCAAGGATGGCTATCTGGTGGTCAATGGCGGCCGCGACGGCAATGCCACTGCTACCAGCATTCCCGGCGTGTTTGCTGCCGGCGATGTGGCCGATCACGTCTACCGCCAGGCGATCACCTCGGCCGGTGCCGGCTGCATGGCGGCGCTGGATGTTGAGCGTTATCTCGACGGTCAATAAACCTGAGAATGCAAAAAGCCTCGATTTGATCGAGGCTTTTTGCATTCTGCGGTCTGCTTAAACCCAGGTGTTGAGCTTCAAATCCCGCGAACTCATGCGCAGAAACTGGTCGCTGGCTTTGACCAGCAAGGCGTGTTCATCGACGGTTAGCTCGCTGCTCTTTTTGCCCTGCGCTTCGCTGCGGTACAGGGTTGTCCCGCCTTCTTCGCGCAGGCGCTGGTAGCGCTGGCTGCGCGCTTCCACCTTGAGCGTCAGCAGGTCGACGTAGGCGACTTGCATCAGTTCGCTTTGTCCTGTCTCCAAGGCGCAGCGCTGCAGGGCTGGGGTGTGGGTAAAAGGCGATTCGGAGAGCATCACCTGCTGGCATTCGCTGAGGTCCGGGCGTGGTTCGCCGTTGTGGAACCAGTTGCCACGGATATCGCGCTTGAGGTTGAGGCTGCGTTGGCCGTGGTTGTCGACCTTCAGCCACAGGCGACGAAAGCGCCAGCGTGGGTCGCAGTTGAGCACGTAGGTGGCAGCGATGCTGTGGCCTTGCAGGCTTTGCATTAGATGACTGGTGGCGTTGATGCCGTGCTCATCGATGTTCAGGCGCAGGTTTTCCACGCCGGGGTTGTGCCATGGTTTCCATACCAAGGTCTGCTGCATTTCAGCGACTCCAAGCCAGGTAAGGTTGGAGAAACCGGGGAGGCGCGGCAATGACGCTGCACGGAGCACCTTCCCTGGTGTTCTCGTTCAAGTAATGGCGCGCAGCATAGGGGGATTTAAGTGTGATGTCTGTCAGCTTTTGCCGACAGTTGCGCAAGAACTTGCACGCTTGGTCTGTCGAGTGATTACAAGCTGTTGCGCTGCAGCGACGGCTGTTCAAAGCGCACACCAGCCAGGCCGGTGTCCATCAATGCGCGGATATTGCCGTGGTCGCTGCCGCTCGGGGTGGCCAATACGCTGCGGTAATGCTCGCCAAAGCACAGCAGGGTTTCTTCCAGGCTCAGGCCTTCGAGCAGGGCCAGGCCGAGGGTTTTGCACGAGCCTTCGTTCTGCCCGGCCGCGTTGGCTACATTGCCATTGCTGAAGGCGCTGGGCTGGTACTGGTAGTGCTCGGCAATAAACGCCAGGGTTTCGGCGAAGGTGAAGTGCTCGCCGCGCAGCTTGGCGCGAAAGTCGTTGAGGCTGCTCATTACTTTTTTCCTTTGCTGAAGGCGGCCTGCTGCTCGGCGCTGGCTTCCTTCTGGTATTTGGTTTTCCATTCGGCATACGGCATGCCGTACACCTCTTCACGCGCCTCGTCCGGGGTGATGGCGACGCCGATGTCGTCGGCGGCGGCCTTGAACCACTTGGACAGGCAGTTACGGCAGAAACCGGCGAGGTTCATCATGTCGATGTTCTGCACGTCGGGGCGTGAGCGCAGGTGTTGCACCAGGCTGCGAAAGGCGGCGGCTTCAAGTTCGAGGCGTTCTTGCTCGGTCATGGCGATGCTCTCTAATGGCAGGCGGGGAGGCGTTGGCGGCGATGATAGAAGCATGCCCGTCCGGCGGCAACGGCCCCGGCGCAGGACGCGCCGGGAATCTGCAGAGAGTTTCTCAGCAGCCTTTCTAGCGGTGCCCGGCGAGGGTGATGGACACCGACTCGGCAAAGCGTAGGGCGTGCAGCTTGTCCACTTCCACTTCGGCGTAGCGCACGTCCGGGTTGGCCATCACCAGGTCGAGAATCTCCTGGGTCATGCGCTCCAGCAGAGCAAAGCGGTTTTCTTCGACGTGGCGAATCACCGCCTTGGTAATGGTGCGGTAGTTCAGCGCGTGGTCGATGTCGTTGTCACGCACGGCTTCAACGGCGGGGTAGAGGATGGTCAGGTTGATCAACACGTCCTGCTTGTTGTTGATCTCCTCTTCCTTGATGCCGATGTAGGTGCGCAGGCGCAGGTCCTTGACGCGGATGCGCGCCATCCCAGGTTCCAGTCGCGGCATTACTTGCTCCGTCCGATCAGTTGCAGGAATTCGTGGCGAGTGTTGCAGGATTCGCGGAAGGCTCCAAGCATCACCGAGGAGGTCATCACCGAGTTCTGCTTCTCCACGCCGCGCATCATCATGCACATGTGTTTGGCTTCGATCACCACGGCCACGCCGGCAGCGTTGGTGACCTGCTGGATCGCGTCGGCGATCTGCTTGGTGAGGTTTTCCTGAATCTGCAGACGCCGGGCGAACATGTCGACGATGCGCGCCACTTTCGACAGGCCGAGCACCTTGCCGGTGGGGATATAGGCCACGTGAGCCTTGCCGATAAACGGCAGCATATGGTGCTCGCACAGCGAGTAAAGCTCGATATCGCGGACGATCACCATCTCGTCGTTATCCGACTCGAACAGTGCGCCGTTGACCACTTCTTCCAGGCTCTTGTGGTAGCCGTTACACAGGTATTGCATGGCCTTGGCGGCACGCTTTGGCGTGTCCAGCAGGCCTTCGCGCTCGGGGTTTTCACCAACGCCGACGATGATTTCGCGGTAGTGATCAAGCATCTGAGAATTCATTACAGGGTCCTCGCGGTACACCTCACTTGAGGTGGCGGCCGCCGTTGACAGTCAGTGTTGTGCCAGTGACGTAAGGGTTGTCGAGCAAGTAGCGCAAGCTCTGGTAGATCACTTGAGGCCCGGGTTCGATGCCCAGTGCCGATTTATTCAAGGTTTTATCGCGGTAATCGGCATCGTCGTCCGGGTTGAACATGATCAGCGCCGGGGCAATGCCGTTGACCTTGATCTGCGGGGCAAAGCGTGCGGCAAACGACAGGGTCAGGCTGTCCAGCCCGGCCTTGCTGGCGCAGTAGGCCGGGCGCTTTGCGCTGCCTTTGCGGGCGACGTCATCGCTGATATGCACGATGTCGGCAGGCGTCGAGCGATGGAGCAATGCCTCGCAGTGCAGATTGATCAGATAGGGCGCGAGCATATGCACGGCAAACAACTGCTGAAAGGCTGCCGCCTCTTCACCGGGCGTTTCCACCAGCCAGTCAGAGGCGTTGTGCACGATGGCGCGCAGGCTGTCGGTGTGGCTCTTGAGCAGTTCGATAAATGCCAGGATGCCGGTTTCGCTGGAAAAATCCGCCGGCAAGGCCAGGGCGCCACGCTGCCTCAGTGCCTCGATGCCGTCGCGCTCGCTGCGGTAGGTGATGATCAGCGAGTGGCCGTCATCCAGCAGGCGTTCGGCGCAGTACAGGCCGATGCGCTGGCTGGCTCCGGTTATCAGGATAGGGGCGGCGCTGGCGCTCATGCTCGACTCGACAGAAGAAAAGGGTGGGTTCAGCGACGCTGCGCCGGGATACCTGACCAGTACGGTGCCGCTTCGACTGAACCAGGAGTAAAGTTATACCAGCAGTGTGCTTTGTACAACCATGCGGCCTGTGCGGGTACTAAGCTATTTCCTGCGTTTTTCCCTATTTCATTGAGCTGTATCGGTATTTTTTGCAGATAAGGGCTGAATAAAATTGTTTTTATCGTGTACAAGATCGGTTTTCTTGTACAGGTATCGCCGCCATGAAACCTTGGCAGTTGAGTATTGCAGTGCTGCGTGGTCGCGTTAGCCATGTTGAGGTGCGAACGCTGCGCTGCTGTGGTTATCAGGTGCGGGTGGTCAGCCAGGCAGGCAGCATGCGCACGCTGGAGTATGCGTCCGGGCGTCCACTCTGGCCTGGCTTGGCGCTGCTCAAGGCGCGCTTACGCCGTTGCGGTGTGCGGCAGATGCTGTTGCTGCAGCCGGAAAGCCACGATGAACTTATCGGCCGCGCCGAGCTGCTTGAGCCTGATCCGGGTCTATGGATCAAGCTGAGTTGATGTTTTCAACGCGGAGTTTTATTGGCGGCGCACGCAGCGTTTTTGCAGCGCCTGCTGGCATCCGGATGGGGCAGCCAGTCGAGGTGTGGGCGTAGCCAGCAGAACGCGCGGTAGCCCAGTTCCAGCAACGGCCGCAGTGCCGGCCAGGTCAGAGGCGTAGCCCAGCGCTCAAGGCCGGCTGCACGCCAGCTCCACAGCGTGGCATCCAGGCCGGTAACCCATTGACCGTCGGCGAAGCGGGCATGCAAACGATTCTGCAGGGCTTCTCGGGTATGGCCGATGGACTCGGGATGAAAGTCGTTGAGGCCGATATCAACCAGGCACAGGCGCTGTACATCGGCGCGTTGGCGCAGCAGTTGGATCTCGCGAGCGCACAGCGGGCAGTTGCCGTCGTAATAAAGGGTCAAGGGCCAGCGCGGTTGCTGATTCATGGTCTAACTCTTTGTATAAGTCTTGTACAAAGTATGCCGGAAAGAGCTGAGTTACAATGCGTGTAACATTTTTTCTGTGATACCTGCCCCCATGTCCGATCACGTTGGTGCTGCGTCCCTCGTTTCGAGTGCCCTCAAGCAGGAAGAGTTATTTCCTATTCGCGAGGTGGCGCGCCTGACAGGCGTCAATCCGGTTACTTTGCGGGCCTGGGAGCGGCGTTATGGGCTGATTCAGCCGACCCGCACCGACAGCGGTCATCGCCTGTATTCGCAGGTGGATATCGAGTCAGTGCGCAGCATCCTGGCGTGGATCGAGCGCGGTGTGGCGGTGAGCAAGGTCGGCAAGATTCTCGCCAAAAGCAGCTCGATCAAATCCGCCAGTGCGCCGGTCTATGAAGAGGTCAGCGCCAGCGAGTGGGGCGAGTGGCAAGCCCAGTTGCGCCGCGCTATCAGCGCGTTCGATGAAGTGCGCCTGGATCGCCTCTACGGTCAGATTTTCTCTAGCTACCCGTTGCCCGTGGTGTTTCAGGACATCCTGATGCCGCTGTGGCAAGAGCTGTTGCTGCGGCAGGACGAGTACGGCCAGACCAGTGAATGGCTGTTTCTCGATACCTTCCTGCGAGCCCGTACATTGCAGCGCCTGCAGGTGTTGCGCGCCCAGGTCGAGGAGCGAGTGCTGCTGGCGGCTTTGCCGGGCCACTGCCGCGAGCTAGAGCTGCTGGTGGCCGGGCTGCTGCTGAGCAGCGCCGATACCGCCGTCAGCGTGCTGGGGCTGGGCCAGCCGCTGGAAGAGCTGACCCTGATCTGCGAAAAAATGCAGCCTCAGGCGCTGGTGCTGTTCTCCAATCAGCCGCCTAGTGAAGACCTGCCCAAGCAGTTGTCCCGCCTTGCGCTGGCGTTGGATTGTCCGCTGGTGATGGCCGGCGATGGTGCCGACCTGGCTGAGGAAAGCCTCAGCGGTTCACCAATTGCCTGCCTGGGTAACGAAGGGCGCCTGATGCAGCGCCGCCTGCAGCAGTTTCTGGCTGGGCACCTGGATACCTGATTCCTCTTATTAAGCACGTCTGAATAGTTGCGGTCGCCATCTGGCGACCGCGCTTTCGCGTGCCTGCGATTTGCCGTTGATTCTTAATAGTTGTACAGCTTGTACAGAAAATTGCTTGCTACCTGAATACTTAGGCTGTACAAAAGCTATACATTGTTTGTTTGTGTACAGCTTGTAGCCATTTGTACAGCTTGAGGACTCAGCAAAATGACCCAATACCGCGCACCCCTTCGTGATATGCGTTTCGTTTTTGACGAGGTGCTCGACGCTTATGCCACCTTGCAGTCGCTGCCTAGTCAGCGCGAGTTCGGAGACGACCTCGGTGGCGCCATTCTGGAGGAAGCCGCCAAGCTGGCGGAAAACGTACTGGCTCCGCTCAACGGTTCCGGCGACAAGCAGGGCTGCACGTACGACCCGCAGAGCAAATCGGTGAAGACGCCGGACGGTTTCCGCGCCGCTTACCAGCAGTTCGCTGAAGGCGGCTGGACCGCGCTGGCCTGCTCGCCTGAGTTCGGCGGCCAGGGCTTGCCCCATGTACTGAACATGATGGTCGAGGAGATGGTCTGCTCGGCTAACCTGTCGCTGGGCATGTACCCCGGGCTTACCCATGGTGCGATCAATGCGCTGACCGCCCATGGCGCGCGTGAACTGCAGGAGCGCTACCTGCCGAAACTGATCAGCGGCGAGTGGACCGGCACCATGTGCCTGACCGAGCCGCAGTGCGGCACCGACCTGGGCCTGATCCGCACCCGTGCCGTACCACAGGCCGACGGTAGCTATGCCATCAGCGGTACCAAGATCTGGATCACCGGTGGTGAGCACGACCTGGTCGACAATATCCTGCACCTGGTGCTGGCCAAACTGCCCGATGCCCCGGACAGCGTGAAAGGCATTTCGCTGTTTCTGGTGCCCAAGTTTCTTGAAGACGGCAGCCGTAATCCGGCGTTCTGCGGCGGCCTGGAACACAAGATGGGCATCAAGGGCTCGGCCACCTGCGTGATGAATTTCGAAGGCGCTCAGGGCTGGTTGATTGGCGAGCCGAACAAGGGCCTCAAGTGCATGTTCACCATGATGAACTCGGCGCGCCTGATGGTCGGCATGCAGGGCCTTGGTATTGCCGAAAGTGCTTATCAGGTCAGCCTGGGCTTCGCCAAGGAGCGCCTGCAAAGTCGCTCGCTGTCCGGCCCGAAAGCGGTGGACAAACCGGCTGATCCGATCATCGTCCACCCGGATGTGCGTCGTATGCTGCTGCGCCAGAAGGTGATGATCGAAGGTTGCCGCGCGCTGGCGTATTTCACCGGTCTGCATGAAGACGTCGCCCATGATCACGAAGACCCTGCGGTACACGAGCAGGCCGATGATCTGGTGCAACTGCTGACGCCGGTGGTGAAGTCCTTCCTCACCGATGAAGGTTTCAACTGCGCCAATGAAGGCTTGCAGGTGCTGGGCGGCTCCGGTTTCACCGAGGACTGGGGCATCGAGCAACTGGTGCGTGATTCGCGGATTACCCGTATCTATGAAGGCACCAATGGCATTCAGGCGCTCGATCTGGTCGGGCGCAAGCTAGGCCTGGGCGGCGGTCGCGCGGTGCGTAATTACTTTGCCCTGGTCGAGGGTTGGCTCAAGGCCAACGCCGAGGCTGAGCACGTTGCCGCAGTGGGCGCGGCGCTCAAGCAGTTGCAGCAGGCCACTCTTTGGATTGCCAGCGAGGGCATGAAAGACCCCGAGCAGGCCGGTGCGGCCGCTACGCCTTATCTGCGTCTGTTTGCCCTGACCAGCCTGGCCTGGATGTGGGCGCGCATGGCTGCGGTGGCCAAGGCCAAACTGGCAGCCGGCAGCACGGAAACCCTGTTTTACGGCGCCAAGTTGAAGTCTGCGGATTTCTTTATGGCGCGCATCCTGACTGAAACCGACAGCCTGCTGGCGGAGGTCAAGGCCGGTAAATCGACATTGATGGCGTTTAGCGAAGAGGAGTTCGCTGCCTAACGACTGCGCAATCCGGTAGCCATCAGTTCCGCCCATTTTCGGCTATCGGATTTTTTTATCCCTGCTGCAGGCGTTTCGCCTGCACTTTAGGCCCGCGTTGATTGCGGGTCTTTTTTTGCCTGAAATAAAGGCTGAGGGTTAGAGCGAGGACTGGCGCTGTTCCTGCAGGCGATGCTGCTGGTAGATAAACTGACGCAGCAGTTCATCGCTGTGCGAGTCTAGGGTGTGCAGTTGGTAGGCCAGCAGGCCGTTCTCGGTTTCACGGACGAAAACCCCGTTCACGGCGATTGGTGTGTATTCGTCCACCGGCAATAACAGCTGAAAACGCTTGGGCGCTTTGTTCCGCGCGCGGTGTTCGATCAATGCGCCATTCATCGACAGCTGATGAATCCATAGGTCGCTGGGCTGTGCATTGGGCGTGTGCAGTGGCAAAGGCTCAGGCAGGGGCGAGCGCCAGGCGCGGTTGATTTCACCTTCATCGAAAATCTGCGGAGCGCTGAGTTGCAGGCAAGGTGCGTTCTGCTCGTCCTGGCGGACGTGCAAATCAAAGGTCAGATGCTGGTTGGCGATATGCGCATGCAGGCTCAGCGGCTCATTGGCCGTGTAGTGCGACAGCAGTTCGCTGAGCTGCTTGGCAATATCCATCGGCAGGCGCGGTTGGCTGCGCTGCTCGGTAGTTGCGGGCTGGTGCAACTGGCGGATAAAGGCCAGTTCTGCCTGTGTCAGGAGTGCCTGTTCTTGCATGGAAGCGGTCTACATCAATCCCTAGAAGCTGTTGTGACCGCTGGTCTGGGGATTAGTTACGGCCGGTCGTCGGCTGCAGACGCGCCAGTTCGGCCTTGAGGCTGGCCAATTCGGCTTCCAGTTCCTTGACGCGCTCCTGGGCCTGGACCTGTTCGGTGACGTTTTTCTGGATGCCGATGTAGTAGGTCAGCTGGTCGGCGTCGTTGACCACCGGGGTAATCGACAGCTCGTTCCAGAACGGCGTGCCGTCCTTGCGGTAGTTGCGGATGATCTGTCGGCAGGGGCGGTGCGCCTTGACCGCTTCGCGGATGGCGGCCAGGCCCGGCTGGTCACGGTCATTGGCCTGGAGGAAGCGGCAGTCCTGATAAAGGATGTCTTCGCTGGCGTAGCCGGTGAGTTTTTCAAAGGCGGGGTTGGCATAGATCAGGATGTTGTCGTCACCTTCCTGTTCGGCCACCACGATGCCGTCGTTGGAGGCGTTGATCACCAGTTGCAGCAGTTTGGCGTTGATCATGAGGCGATTTCCCAGGCTATGTCGGCTGCATTCTAAAACATCCGGGCGGGCTGTCTACTTGCGGCATAATGCCGGGCTTATCGATTTGGTTCTGACTGTTTCGGAGTTCTGCATGAAAATCGCCATTCTTTCCGGCTCGGTGTACGGCACCGCCGAGGAAGTTGCCCGCCACGCCGAGCGTCTGCTCAAGGCCGCCGGCCATGAGGCCTGGCATAATCCGCGCGCCAGCCTGGCGGATATTCAGGCCTTTGCCCCTGAAGCATTTCTGGCTGTGACCTCGACCACCGGCATGGGCGAACTGCCGGATAACCTGCAGCCGCTGTACTTCGCTATCCGTGACCATCTGCCGGCCTGGAGCGGGCTGCCGGGCGGGGTGATTGCCCTGGGCGATTCCAGTTATGGCGATACCTTCTGTGGCGGTGGCGAACTGGTGCGCGAACTGTATGCCGAGCTGGGCATCCGTGAAGTGCAGCCGATGCTGCGCCTCGACAGCAGCGAAAGCGTGACCCCGGAAAGCGACGCCGAGCCCTGGCTGGCGGACTTTATTACGGCGCTGCAAGGCTGATGCATCCGCGCGCGCTGGAGCTAATCGAGGCGCTGCAACTACAGGCGCATCCCGAAGGAGGCTATTACCGCCGGCTGTTCGAATCCTCTGCGCGGCTGGACAGTGGCCGCTTGTGTGCCACGGCCATCGTCTTTCTGTTGCCGGCCGGCGCGGTCAGCCGTTGGCATCGGGTGGATGCCGATGAGCTCTGGCACTTCTATGAAGGCGCGCCGCTGGAGCTGCTGATCGCCGAGCAACCTGATGCGGTGCGTTGCGCGCGCCTGGGCCCGGTGGCTATCGGTCAACTGCCGCAGCGCCTGGCGCCGGCCCACGCCTGGCAGGCGGCGCGCAGTACCGGGGCATTTACTCTGGTTGGCTGCACGGTGGCGCCAGGTTTTGACTTCGCCGGCTTCCAGTTGCTCAGTGATGACCCTCAGGCGCAGTGCGACTGGCCCATGCTGGCGCAGCTGCATCCCGAGCTGGTTTGACTCGCAAGGCCACCATGCTGGCCGCCAGAGCGACTCACCTTTGCGGCATCCCTCGCTAGACTCCTTGGCACTCCATAACAAGAACAGCCGAGGAATTCACCATGACCGTAGCCCACGCTCTGCCTGTTATAAGCCTCAAGGATCAGGTCTCCGCCGCCGAATGGCAGGCCCGGGTGGATCTCGCCGCCTGTTACCGGCTGATCGCCCTGTATGGCTGGGATGACCTGATCTTCACCCATATCTCGGCGAAGATTCCCGGCAGCGAAGATTTCCTGATCAACCCTTACGGCCTGATGTTCCATGAGATCACCGCCTCCAGCCTGGTGAAGATCGACCTGGCCGGCAACAAGCTGATGGACAGTCCGTTCGACATCAACCCGGCCGGCTACACCATCCACAGCGCCGTGCACGAGGTGCGCCACGATGTTGGTTGCGTGCTGCATATCCACACCCCGCAGGGGATTGCCGTATCCGCACAGAAGCAGGGTTTGCTGCCACTGTCCCAGCAATCATTGTTCGTTCTCGCCAGCCTGGCTTACCACGGCTATGAAGGCGTGGCGCTGAACCATGACGAGAAGTCGCGGCTGCAGGCGGACCTGGGCGACAAGAACTTTATGATCCTGCCCAATCACGGCCTACTCACCGCCTTCGGCAGCATCGCCGATGCCTTCCTCGGCATGTTCACCCTGCAGCGCGCCTGCGAGATTCAGGTGATGGCGCAGAGCGGCGGCTCTGAGCTGATCCATATCCCGCAACAGGTGCTCGACGGTGCCCGCGCGATGATCGCCGGGGTGATGAAAAGCCCGCAGGGCATGGGCGGCGCCTTGCCGTGGCCGGCGTTGCTGCGCAAGCTCGATCAGCAGATGCCCGGTTACGCCGCATGAGTGCGCTGCCTGGCATCGCCCTGGACGCCTGGCGCGCTCAGGGTCGCGACTTCAGCTTTAACGGCCAGCCCATTCGCTACTGGACGGCGGGTGACCCCGCTGCCGAGCCGTTGCTGCTGATCCATGGCTTTCCCACTGCCTGCTGGGACTGGCATTACTTGTGGGCGCCACTGGCCGCGCGTTACCAGCTGATTGCCTGCGATATGCTCGGTTTCGGTGACTCGGCCAAGCCGCGTGGCCATGCCTACAGCCTGCTTGAGCAGGCTGATCTACAGCAGGCGCTGCTGGCGCACTTGGGCGAGTCGCGCCCGCTGCATGTATTGGCCCATGACTACGGCGACAGCGTGGCGCAGGAGCTACTCGCCCGCCATCAGGATGGGCGCATTGAGCTGGCCAGCTGTGTGTTTCTCAATGGTGGCCTGTTTCCGGAAACCCATCATCCGGTACTTGTGCAAAAGCTGCTGCTTAGTCCCATTGGCCCGCTGATCGGCCGGTTGTTCAGCCGCAAGAAGCTGGCGCAGAGCTTTGCCCAGGTATTCGGGCCGCACACCCAGCCCAGCGCCCGCGAGCTGGATGATTTCTGGAGCCTGATTGCCGCCAATAACGGCCCTGCGGTGATGCATCGGCTGATCCGCTATATCCTCGACCGTCGCGTCAACCGTGATCGTTGGGTGGTGGCGATGCAGAGCACTGCCGTGCCGCTGCGGGTGATCGACGGCGCGCGCGACCCGATTTCCGGGGCGCATATGGTGGCGCGTTATCGTGAGCTGATCCCCCAGCCGGACACCGTGCTGCTGGAGCAGATCGGCCATTACCCGCAGACCGAAGCGCCGGATCAGGTGCTCGCTCATTATTTGCAATTCCGTAACCGGCTGGAGGCCGCAACATGCAGCGACGCACTGTCCTGAAAGGAGCCGCCTTGGGCGGTGTGGCAGTTTTGGGTGCCGGGTTCTGGGCATTGCCCAGCGGCGAGGCACCGGCGGCCCTGAGCCTGGACGGCGCGCAGCAGGTGCTGGCCGGGCTGGTCGATAAACCGTTGTCGAGTCTCAAGGGCTGGAGCCCGGCCGAGGTGTTCAACCACTGCGCGCAGAGCATCGAGTACTCCATCAGTGGCTATCCCCAACTCAAGCCCGGCTGGTTTCGCAGCAGTGTCGGTCCGCTGGCGTTTAGCGTATTTGCCGCGCGTGGGGCCATGCGCCATCCGCTGAATGAGGCCATTCCCGGCGCGGCACCGGTAAATACGCCAGCCACTCAGGCCCAGGCATTGCAGCGCTTGCAGCAGGCTTTTGCCGATTTCGCCGCGTATCAGGGCGAGCTGCAGCCGCACTTTGCCTATGGCGCGTTAAGTCATGCCGATTACGTGCAGGCCCATGTGTTGCATCTGTATAACCACCTCACGCTGATCAAGTTGGCCTGACTATCCCGCTGCTTTATTGCGCACCATTCAGCGCGGCTCGTGTCTATTGTGACCAGAGCACGTCTGCTGGACACTCCGGACATTGTTAATCTGCCGAGGAATGCTGCATGAGCGACGCCATCCGTTTTCAAGATCAGGTTGTAATCGTTACCGGGGCCGGCGGTGGTCTGGGCCGCGCCCATGCGCTGCTGTTCGCCAAACACGGTGCCAAGGTGGTGGTCAACGATCTGGGCGGCAGCACCCACGGCGAAGGCGCCAATGCGTCGGCGGCCGATAAGGTGGTCGAGGAAATTCGCGCCGCGGGCGGCACCGCAGTGGCCAACCATGACTCGGTGACCGACGGCGAGAAGATCGTACAGTGCGCTCTGGACACCTTCGGCCGTATCGATGTGGTGGTAAACAACGCCGGCATTCTGCGCGACAAAACCTTCCACAAGATGGAAGACGCCGACTGGGACCTGGTTTACAAAGTCCACGTCGAAGGTGCTTACAAGGTCACCCGCGCCGCCTGGCCGCATATGCGCGAACAGGGCTATGGCCGCATCATCTTCACCGCATCCACCTCCGGCATCTATGGCAACTTCGGCCAGTCCAACTACGGCATGGCCAAGCTCGGTCTGTACGGCCTGACCCGCACCCTGGCCATCGAAGGGCGCAAGAACAACATCCTGGTCAACGCCATTGCCCCTACCGGCGGCACGCGCATGACCGAAGGCTTGATCCCGCCGCAGGTGTTCGAGCAGCTCAAGCCTGAGCTGGTCAGCCCGCTGGTGGTGTACCTGGCGAGCAGCGCCTGTGAAGAAACCTCCGGCCTGTTCGAAGTTGGTGGCGGCTGGATGGGCAAAGTGCGTTGGGAACGCAGCCTGGGTGCCGGCTTCGATCCGCGTGAAGGCTATAGCCCGGAAGACGTGGCGGCCAACTTCGCGCAGATCTGCGACTTTGAAGGTGCGGCCCATCCGAAGGACAATATCGAAGCGATGAAAGAGATGATGGCCAACCTGCAGAAGTTCGCCCTCTGATTGCGCCACTCTGGCGGGGAGATCGGTCAGCAGGCTGATTTCCACCGCGCAGGGCTTTAAGGTGAAGGCCGGCTAAATGCCGGCCTTCGGCTTTTTAGGGAGCAGGTTATGCGCGTCATCATCGAAAAGAACGGCCCCGTTACCACTTTGATCATCAACCGCGCCGAGGTGCGCAACGCGGTTGATCGGCCCACTGCCGAGGCGCTGGCCGCTGCCTTGCGTGCCTTTGAAACGGACGAACAGGCGCGCGTGGCTGTCCTGGTGGGGGCGGGCGGCACCTTCTGCGCCGGTGCTGATCTGGGTGCGGTGGCCGCAGGCGCTGAACGCGCCAATCGCCTGGAAACCGAGGGTGACGGGCCGATGGGGCCGAGTCGCATGCAGCTGAGCAAACCGCTGATCGCTGCCATCGAAGGCCATGCGGTAGCCGGCGGACTGGAGCTGGCGCTGTTCGCCGATCTGCGGGTGATGGCCGATAACGCAGTGCTCGGGGTGTTCTGCCGGCGTTTTGGTGTGCCGCTGATCGACGGTGGCACCGTGCGTTTGCCACGGATTATCGGCCAGGGCCGCGCGCTGGATCTGATTCTCACTGGTCGCCCGGTAGTGGCCGAGGAAGCGCTGAGCATGGGTCTGGTCAACCGGGTGGTCGCAGCCGGCAGTGCGTTAGCCGCCGCTCAGCAGTTGGCACTGGAGATTGCCGGCTTCCCGCAACGCTGCATGCTCGCCGACCGCGCCAGCGCCTATGCGCAGTGGGATCTGCCTTTTGTGCAGGCGCTGGGCAACGAGTTTGTCGGCGGCATGGCGGTGATTGCCAGCGGCGAAACCCAGGCCGGCGCGCAGCGCTTCAAGAATGGCACGGGGCGCCACGGTAGCTTTTGACCGCAGTGTTTAACTCTTGCCCGGAATCCCGTATTTGCGCAGGCGCATGGCAATCGCGCTGTGCGAGGTGTGCAGACGGGTCGCCAGTTGCCGGGTCGAGGGGTGGCTGGGATAGAGCTTTTCCAGCAGGGCTTTTTCGAACTCGGCCACTGCCGTTTCCAGGCTGCCGACTTCGCCATCGGCCTGCTGTGCGGCCACGGCGGTGCCGGCGATATCCAGATCATCGATCTGCACTAGATTGCTTTCGCAGATCGCCGCCGCGCGGAAGATCACGTTCTGCAACTGGCGCACATTGCCAGGCCAGCGGTTGCCCAGCAGCGCCGGGTAGGTGTCCGGCGTCAGCCGGCAGGGCAGGCGCTGGATCTGCGCGCAGGCCTGCTGCATAAAGTGCCGCGCCAGTAGCAGGATGTCCTGGCCGCGTTCGCGCAGGGGCGGTACTTCCAGGTTGAGCACATTCAGGCGATAGAACAGATCCTCACGGAACGCGCCTTCGTTGACCATCTTCTCCAGGTCACGGTGGGTGGCGCTGAGGATGCGCACATTAACCTTGACCTCGCTCTGCCCGCCGACTCGGCGGAAGCTGCCGTCGCTGAGAAAGCGCAGCAGCTTGGCCTGCAGATACGGTGACATTTCGCCGATTTCATCGAGAAACACCGTGCCCTGGTTGGCCAGCTCCAGCAGCCCCGGCTTGCCGCCGCGCTGGGCGCCGGTAAAGGCACCCGGGGCGTAGCCGAACAGTTCGCTTTCGGCGAGGTTCTCCGGCAATGCCGCACAGTTCAGCGCAAGAAACGGCGCGGTACGTCGCGTGCTGATAGCGTGACAGGCTCGCGCCACCAGCTCCTTGCCGGTGCCGGTTTCACCCTGGATCAGCAGCGGTGCATCCAGGGTGGCGACGCGCTGGGCGCGGGTTTTCAGGTTGCGAATCGGTGCGGAGTCGCCGAGCAGCGAGTCGAAGCCCTCGGCGTGATCATGGTGCAGCGCCGCCAAACGTTCGCCGATACGGCTCGGTGCGTACAGGCTAAGCAGGCCGCCGGCCAGGTGCCGCGCGCCGCCGTCCACGCCTTCGGTGATCGGTTGCGCATCCAGCAGCAACGCCTGGCCCTTGAGGGTGACCTCACGCATCGGCAGACGGAAGCCCTGGTCGAGCAGCGCCTGGTGCAGGTCGTTGTCGGCGAATAGCTCACCAATACCCAGACCATCAGGCTGTTGGCCACAGAGTTCGATCAGCGCCGGGTTGGCCAGCAACACACGGCCCTGGCTGTCGACCGCCAACACCGGGTCGGTCATGGCGGCGAGCAGGGCGTCGAGTTGCAGATGGCGGCGCTGGCCTGGGAGGATGTCGACGATGGTCACCGCCTGTACGCCACGCACCTTGAACAGCGCCTCGCGCAGCTCGTCGAGCACCTCGGGGCTCAGGGTTGGCGCGTCGATATAGACGTTCGGCGGCACCATCTCCACCGCATCCAGGTTGAGATTGCGCCCGCCGAGAAGGGCCAGCACTTCCTGGGTGATGCCAACGCGGTCGATAAAGGTGACGTGAATACGCATGGGAACGGGCGGCCGACTTGCTTACGGGTGCGCCAGTATGCCCGGTCTGCCTGGCTTAGTTAAATCTGTCGGCTCGCTGCCGGCGTGCTGCTGGTAGGCCTTGGGCGACAGGCCGTACCAACCTTTGAAGGCCTTGTAGAAGGCACTCGGCTCGCTGAAGCCCAGTTCGCGGCTGAGCGCCTCGATCCGGCAATCCGGTTGCTGCAGACGTTGCAGTGCATGCTGGCGGCGTACTTGAGTCAGTAGTTCGGAGAAGCAGCAGTCTTCCTCGCGCAGGTGGCGATGCAGGGTTTGCCGGCTGATACCCAGATGCCGCGCCACGCCCTCTGCCGACAGCTCACCACTGAGCAGGCTCTGTTCGATCAGCTGCAGCACCTGCAGGCGGGTACTGTGTTGCGCCGGCAGCTGGGCCTGCATGGCACTCACGCGTTGCTGCATCAGCCCTTTGAGATAGGCATTGGCCCCCGGCACCGGCAGCAGCAGATCACTCTCCAGCAGATCTAGGTAATCGAACCCCTCGGCGAAGCGTGGCGGCACTCCGAACACCTGCCGATAGATCGCCGGTGCCGCCAGTGCCGTATGGCGAAAGCCCACGGCCTGCGGCATCAGTCGCACCCCCGTGAGCTGGCGCGCCCAGCACAGCGCTGAGCTGATGCTGTGTTCGCAGACGACGGCGTGGCCGAGCAGCGGCGCGTTGAACAGGAAGTTGATACGCACCCGCCCGCCAGATGACTCGACGCGCAGGTTTTCACCCTCGCTCATAACCGGGATATAGCGGCGAAACAGTTCGATGGCCTCGCCCAGCGTGGCGCTCTGCGCAGCCAGGTGGGCAACCGGCCCGCGGGTGTGCAGGCCGCGCTGCTGGCCGACTAGCAGGCCGATCTCCGCACACGCGCCACGGCTGGCTGCGCGCTGCCAGAGCTGCAATGCCCAGCGTACCGGTACGCGCATTTCCAGGTTCTTCAGTTGCTCCAGCTCGACGCCCAGCGCCTGCAGATCGTCCGGGCCTACCAGGGCGAACCCCTGCAGCGATAGGTACAGATCGAGCAACTGTGAGGCGGTCGCGCTAGGCGTGTGTACCGGCAGCATGGGCAATCCTTGTTCCAGCCAGAGGGAGTTCGATTGTGCGCCGCCGCTGAGACAAATTGCCATGGTGATGCAACCCCAGGCTATTAACAGCATGGCGCTGACTGACTAGATTGACCGGCAAACAACAACGAGTGCCTCGCACCGCCTGGAGTCCTGCACCATGAGTCATGCTGACCTGATCACCTTGCCGCGCCTGCTGTCTCGCTTGCCGCGCCTGCTTGTCGACCTGCCCGCTATCGTCAAGGGGCTGCATATTGGCAACCGCAGCCGTGGCGACTATCCCGTCAGCCTGGCCAGTTGCATTGAGGAGGCGGCGCGCGACAATCCGCACGGCGTGGCGCTGATCCAGGGCGACGAACAACTCAGCTACGCCGAGTTCGATCGCTGGGCCAACCAGCTGGCGCACTACCTGCGTGCTCAGGGGCTGCGCCAGGGCGACAGCGTGGCGCTGATGTTCGAGAACCGTTTCGAGCTGCTCGCCGGGGTCGTCGCCTGTGCCAAGCTTGGTGCGGTCAGCGCGCTGATCAACAGCAGCCAGCGCGGCCGAGTGCTGGCCCACAGCATCAGCCTGGCATCGCCGCGCATGGTGCTGGTGGGTGAGGAGCTGCTGGACGCTTTCACGGAAATCAAGGCCGAGTTGGCACTGCCTGCCGATGCCTGCCACTACTTTGCCGACCGCCCAACCTGGCGCGATCCCGGCGAGGCCCCCGCAGGCTGGCAGCACCCGGCCGCCGCGCTGCACGACTATCCCGTCGATGCGCCGTTGCTGGAACGCGCAGTACGCGCCGACGACCCCTGTTTCTATATCTACACCTCCGGCACCACCGGCCTGCCGAAAGCCGTGGTGTTCAATCACGGGCGCTTTATGAAGGGCTACGGTGCCTTCGGTTTCGCTGCCGTGCGCCTGGGCCGCGAGGACCGCATGTACGTCAGCCTGCCGTTCTATCACGGCACCGCCATGGTGGTGTGCTGGGGCTCGGTACTGGCCGGCCAGGCGGCGCTGATCATGGTGCGCAAGTTCAGCGCCAGCCGTTTCTGGGATGAAGTGGAGCGGCATCGGGCGACCGCCTTCGGCTATGTCGGCGAGCTGTGCCGCTACCTGCTCGACCAGCCGGCGCGCCCCAGCGACGCCGCTAATCCGATCCGCGTGATGGTCGGCAACGGCCTGCGTCCGAGCATCTGGCAGGCGTTCAAGCAGCGCTTCGCGGTCGAGCGGGTGGTCGAGCTGTATGCCTCCAGTGAGGGCAATATCGGCTTTACCAACCTGCTCAACCTGGACAACACCGTGGGCTTCTCGCCTTATCCCTACGCCATCGTCCGCTACGACCAGGAGCGCGAGGCGCCGCTGCGCGAGAACGGCCACCTGCAGCGTGTGGCCAAGGGTGAGGCTGGTCTGCTGCTGGGCAAGATCACCGACAAGTCGCCGTTCCATGGTTATACCAATGCGCGCGACACCGAACGCTGCATCCTGCGCGATGTGTTCGAGCCGGGCGACGCCTGGTTCAACACCGGCGACCTGATGCGCGACATGGGCTTTCGCCATGCGCAGTTTGTCGACCGTCTGGGTGATACCTTCCGCTGGAAGGGTGAGAACGTCTCCACCACCCAGGTCGAAGCGGTGCTCGATGGCGTTGCCGAGGTCAGCGAAACCGTGGTCTATGGCGTCGAGGTGCCCAACACCAACGGCCGCGCCGGCATGGCCTGCATCCGTCTGGCCTGTGCGCCGGAGGATTTTGACTTTCAGGCCCTGCTCACGCACTTGCGCCAGGAACTGCCGGCCTACGCCGTGCCGCTGTTTTTGCGCTTGAGTGCGGAAATGGAAACCACCGGTACCTTCAAGCACAAAAAAGCGCCGCTGAAGGAGCAGGCCTATGACCTCGATCGCTGCAGCGATCCGCTTTATGCCTGGCTGCCAGGTGCTGATCGTTACGTACCACTGACCCGCGAGCTGCAGGTGGCCATCGCCGCTGGTAGCTATCGTTACTAAGGACTAACAACCTGGCACGCGCTTTCGCGTGTCAGGGGTGCGTTTACCCGCAGGTCAGGCGGATGATCACTTCGCTTTCATCGATATCGATATTCAGGCGCTGCGGGTTGTAATCCATGGTGGCGGCGTCGCCGGGGGCTAGCACGCGCAGGGTCTTGGCGTTGGCCTGTTGCTGCACCTGCTGGATCAGCTCGGCGCTGGCATTCTGGCCGAGCACGCCTTGCAGGTTTTCGACGTTGCAATCACCGGTGATTTCAGCGACGGGTTGCGCCGGTTGTGACGAGCTGCACCCGGCCAGCAGGGCGAGGATACTAAGGCTGGCGAGGTAGTGACGAAGAGCCATGGTCTATTTCCTTGTCTGGGTAAAACCAGGTCCAGCCTAGCAGCCGCATCCGCTGTAGCTCAACGTTGGCCTGGAAAATCAGCCCAGGTTACTGCATCAGCATTTCCGCAAGCCCGGTCAACTTCCCTACAATTGCGCTTTTCCCCAGAGCAGGAGGTTCTGTGCAAGCGGTGATCTCGATTCAACAGCTGAGCAAGACCTACGCCAGCGGCCATCCGGCGCTGCAGGACATCAATCTGGATATTCGTCAGGGCGAAATCTTTGCGTTGCTCGGCCCTAACGGCGCGGGCAAGACCACGCTGATCAGCATTATCTGCGGCATCGTCAATCCAGGCGGTGGGCGGGTGCTGGTGGGCGGCCAGGACATCATCAAGGACTACCGCGCCTCGCGCTCGCAGATCGGCCTGGTGCCGCAGGAACTGGTCAGCGATGTGTTCGAGACCGTCTGGGCGACGGTGAAATTCAGCCGTGGGCTGTTCGGCAAGAAACCCAATCCGGCCTACCTGGAGCAACTGCTCAAAGACCTGTCGCTGTGGGACAAGCGTGACGCGAAGATTTTCGAGTTGTCCGGTGGCATGAAACGCCGGGTGATGATTGCCAAGGCGCTGAGCCACGAGCCGCAAATTCTGTTCCTCGACGAGCCCACGGCAGGCGTCGACGTCGAGCTGCGCCGCGATATGTGGAACATGGTGCGTCGCCTGCGTGAGCGTGGCGTGACCATCATCCTCACCACCCACTACATCGAAGAGGCCGAGGAAATGGCCGATCGCATCGGGGTGATCAGCAAGGGCCGGATCATTCTGGTGGAAGACAAGCAGGCGCTGATGCACAAGCTCGGCAAGAAGCAGCTGACCCTGCAGCTACAACAGCCCCTGGCGAGCATCCCCGCCGAGCTGGCGCGTTACCCGCTGGAGCTGAGCGACGAGGGCCATGCCCTGGTGTTCACCTTCGACACCCAGAGCGAGCATACCGGCATCGCCGAGCTGCTCAAGGACCTGGCCCAGCACGGCATCGACTTCAAGGATTTGCAGTCCAGCCAGAGTTCGCTGGAAGAAATCTTTGTGTCTTTGGTCAAGGAGTCGCGCGCATGAATTTCTACGCAATCCGTGCCATCTACCTGTTCGAACTGGCGCGCACCTGGCGCACCTTGTTGCAGAGCATCGCCACCCCGGTGATCAGCACCTCGCTGTATTTCGTGGTGTTCGGTTCGGCCATCGGTTCGAGCATGACCCAGGTGCAGGGCGTCAGTTACGGCGCGTTTATCGTGCCGGGGCTGATCATGCTGGCGCTGCTCACCGAGAGTATTTCCAACGCCTCGTTCGGCATTTACATGCCCAAGTATTCGGGGAGCATCTACGAGCTGCTGTCGGCGCCGGTGTCCTACCTGGAAATCCTCATCGGCTATGTTGGCGCGGCGGCCACCAAGTCGATCATTCTCGGCCTGGTGATCCTGATTACCGCGCGGCTGTTTGTCGATTTCGAGATTCTTCACCCGCTGTGGATGCTGGCGTTTCTGGTGCTGACCGCGCTGACCTTCAGCCTGTTCGGCTTCATCATCGGCGTCTGGGCCGATGGCTGGGAGAAGTTGCAGGTGGTGCCGGCGCTGATCGTCACGCCGCTGACCTTCCTCGGCGGGGCGTTCTACTCGATCAGCATGCTGCCACCGGCCTGGCAGACGGTGACCCTGTTCAATCCGGTGGTGTACCTGATCAGCGCGTTCCGCTGGAGTTTCTATGGCGTCTCCGACGTCAACGTCGGCCTGAGTTTGGCGATGATTCTCGGCTTTCTGCTGCTGTGCATCCTGGCGGTGGGCGTGATCTTCAAAACCGGTTATCGGTTGAAAAGCTGAAGTGCGCTTGATGCGCTAGTGTGGGAACGGCCTAGGCGGCTCGGCGTATGGGTCGCGCCGTCGTCAGGCGTTTTGCGGAGATCAATGGAATGGAGTTTCCAACTGCATTGCAGGCCCAGCTCGCGCAGCTCTACCGCGATGAATCGCGTCGTGTGCTGGCTACCCTGATTCGCTTGCTAGGCGATTTCGACCTGGCCGAGGAGGCGCTGCACGAAGCCTTTCGTGCAGCCATGGAGCAATGGCCGCAGACCGGCGTGCCGGCCAATCCGCGAGCCTGGCTGGTGTCGGCGGGGCGCTTCAAGGCCATCGATAACTTGCGTCGACAGCGGCGTTTCCAGCCGCTGGATGACCACGTTGAGTTGGCCGATGACGCACCGGTGGACGAGGGCGAGCTGCTCGAAGACGACCGCCTGCGGCTGATCTTCACCTGCTGTCACCCAGCGTTGGCCAGCGATGCTCAGGTGGCCCTGACCCTGCGCGAAGTCTGCGATCTGGGCACCGAGGAAATCGCCCGCGCCTTTCTCACCACACCCGCCACCCTGGCCCAGCGCATCGTCCGCGCCAAGGCGAAGATTCGCGATGCACACATCCCCTATGAAGTGCCCGGACGCAGCGAGCTGCCCGAGCGCCTGGACGCTGTATTGCGGGTGATCTACCTGGTGTTCAACGAAGGCTATTTCGCCAGCTCCGGCGACTCGCTGACCCGCGCGCACCTGTCCGATGAGGCCATTCGCTTGGCGCGTCTGTTGCTGGAACTGCTGCCCGAGCCGGAAGTGCAGGGCCTGCTGGCGTTGATGCTGCTGCACGAATCGCGGCGCAGTGCACGCAGCTCGGCCAGCGGCGAAGTGGTGCTGCTGGAGCAGCAGGACCGCAGCCAGTGGGACCGCGCGCTGATCGCCGAGGGCGACGCTCTGGTTTTGCAGGCTCTGCATTCGCGGCGCTTCGCTGGCTACACCCTGCAAGCCGCGATTGCTGCCGTACATGCCGAAGCTGCTAGCGCCGAGCAGACCGACTGGGCGCAGATCGTCGGGCTCTACGACGCTTTGCTACGCCTGAATCCATCGCCGGTGATTGAGCTTAATCGCGCTGTGGCGGTGGCCATGCAGCAAGGTCCCGAGGCCGGTCTGGTGCTGGTCGACACATTGCTGGCCAGCGGCGAACTGGCCGATTACCACCTGGCTCATGCTGCCAGCGCCGATCTCAATCGCCGTTTGGGCCGCGTGCAGCCTGCGCGTGATGCCTATCAACGGGCATTGCAACTGGCGCAGCAGGGCGCGGATCGGCAGTTTCTGCAGATGCGCCTGGACGAGTTGCCGACCGGCTAAGCCGCCATTCGCCTGGCGGATAAGCGCAGCTTGGCTACCGTTGGTCGGGCCTGAAAATATTTTGTGCAGCGCTGTCGATTCAGCGCCGCGCCGTTCGATTAGTCAGTAACCGCGCCACACCACCGGAGAACGCCATGAAATACCTGTGCCTGGTCTACAGCAACGAGCATGAGCTGCATAACTCGCCCGACAGCCCGCGTGACGAGGAATGTTTCGCCTATGCCGAGTCGGTAGCAGAAAGTGGCCGCATGCTCGCCGCCGAAGCGCTGGAGTCGGTGCAGACCGCCACCACGGTGCGCATGCGCGGCGGCAAGCTGTCGATCATCGACGGCCCGTTTGCCGAGACCAAGGAACAGCTGGCTGGTTTCTATCTGGTGGAAGCCCGCGACCTTAACGAAGCCATCCAGCTGGCCGGGCATATTCCGGCTGCGCGTGTCGGTTGCGTGGAAGTCCGCCCGGTACGTGAGCTGCAGGTCTAGGCCGCACGCTGCCCGAGTTGCTCAATCAACGGAAAAGGAGCACTGCCCATGAGTCGTCCGGAATACCCCAAGATTGCCAGCCGTGAGCAGTGGCTGCTTGCCCGCAAGGGCTTGCTGGCCAAAGAAAAGGCGCTGACTCAGCAACGCGATGCGCTGAACGCCGAGCGCCGCCAACTGCCAATGGTCAAGGTCGAAGCCGATTACCGTTTTCAGGGGCCAGAGGGTGAACTGAACCTGGCCGATCTGTTCGCCGGGCGCAGCCAGCTGATCATCTACCACTTCATGTATCACATGGACCGCGGCGAGGGCTGCGACGGTTGCTCCTGCGTGGTCGACAATATCGGCCATCAGGCCCACCTACATGCCCGCGACACCACGCTGGTGCTGGTTTCCCGCGCGCCGCTGGCCGATCTGCAGGCGTTTCAGCGGCGCATGGGCTGGAGCCTGCCCTGGTATTCCTCGCTGGGCAGCGCGTTCAACTACGACTACCACGCCACGACTGACGAGCAGGTCGCTCCGGTCGAGTACAACTACCGCGATAAGGCGGAGCTAGAACGCCTGGGCCTGAATTACCACGTGCAGGGCGAGCAGCCCGGGGTCAGCGTATTTCTGCGCGATGGCGCGCAGGTCTATCACTGCTACTCCAGCTACGGCCGTGGTCTGGAAATGCTGATGAGCAGCTTTCACTACCTCGACCTCACGCCCTTCGGCCGCGGTGAAGGCTGGGACGGCATGCCCGATTTGGACGGCAAGGGCATGCACTGGACCCGCTTGCACGACGAATACCAGCAACCGGCAGCCGTGCATGACTGCTGCGCTTCTACCAAGCCCTAAGTACAAGGAGCACGACCATGAGCAACGCCCAAGCACAGATTCAACAGCAACTGGACTCCTGGGCCGCGGCCTGCCGGTCCAAGGATGTCAGCCAGGTCATGCGCCACTACGCCGAGGATGTTGTGGCTTACGACGCCATCGGCCCGCTACGGTTTCAGGGCCGCGCGGCCTACCAGGCGCATTGGCAGGCCTGTATGGAAATGTGTCCTGGCCCGGGCTTGTTCGAGATTCATCAGCCGAGCTTTCTGCTCAGTAATGAGCTGGCCGTGGTGCACTACCTATTCCACTGCGGTGGCACCGATGACAAGGGCGAAATGCAAACCAGCTGGATGCGCGTAAGCCAGTGTTTCCGCCTGCAGGGCGGGCAATGGTTGATCGCCCATGAGCATTTCTCCATGCCGTGCGACATGGAAAGCGGAAAAGTTTTGTTTGATTTGCAGCCATAGTCTTGTAACTCACGGGGCATAAGGCTTGTAGCGAATTGCAGGAGGGTGCATTGCAGATTTGTGGCTACGACCAACGTCTTAGGGCTTGCCTAAAGGGGGGCTTAGTGGCGTAGGCTGGAGTTGTCGCCTTGCTTGGCGACGCTTTCGCGAACAGTTGAAGAAGGAAAGCTTTATGCAAATCCAAGTTCACAGCGATAACCACATCGAAGGCAGTGCTCGTCTGGTTGAGTGGGTCAGTGCCAGTGTTGCCAGCAAGCTGGAGCGCTTCGATGACGAGTTGACCCGCATCGTTGTCCATCTGCATGACGACAACGGCGCCAAAGCCGGCGCGCACGACAAACGCTGCCAGATCGAAGCGCGGCCAAAGGGCCTGCAACCTATTTCCGTCACCCACAAGGCCGAGTCACTGGAACAGGCCATCGACGGCTCAATCGAAAAACTGCACCACGCCCTTGAGCATCAATTCGGCAAACTGCGCAGCAAGCGCGTCACGCCACTGCACGCCGATGAGGCCAGCGATATTCCCGGCCAGGACGCACTGTTGGAAGAGGACTTCCTCGCCGAGGAACGTCTGCGCGCCGTCTAGATAAATGCCACCGGCAGCCGGCCAGCCTGGCTGCCCATCTACCCACTACAAGCGCCCCCGCAGGTTTCTGCGGGGGCGTTTTCGTTTCACGGGCTAACTAAATTGTGCGCTGCCTGCCAGCGGCAACAGCCTGCCAGTGGCGGCAAAGTGTTTCCTCTTCGTTCAAGGCTGAGTGGGCGGGAAAGCCCGTTTTTACTGGCTCTCAGGTGGTTGGCCCATATTCTGCAGAAATGCCTGCCAGCTGACCTATGCAGGGATTCGCCATGACCAGTATTTCCAACAATTCGCCGCTGGCGAGCTACTTTGCCAATACCGCCAAACCCAGCACGGCTGGGGCTGCAGGCAGTGGCAGCAGTACGGAAAAACCGAACACCAGCGCGCCAGACCCGCTTGCGGAAATCCGCCGCTTTGCCAGCGGCATGGTGGCCAACAGCCGCGGCGGCCTGCTGCGCGCGATGAATGCCGAGAGCAGCGGTGCCAGCAACGCGATTGCTAGTGATCGCTTTCGCCCGGCGGCTGAGCCGGAGAGCGATACTTCGAAAATTGCCCTGCCGGATGTCGCCGATCTGGACCGCGAAGACGCCGCCAAGCTGCTCGCGCAGATCAACAAGCTGGTCGACGCCGGCCTGGACAAGACCGACAGCTTTGTCGGCTACAACGGCGACCAGCAGACCGACTCGCTGACCACCTACCGTGATTGGTTGCAGGCCCGGGGTGGCGTCAGCATTTACGTCTAAGAAGCCGTCTCGGATCTGCTGCGTGTCGGCCCTGCTGCGTTAAGAACAGACTCGGCAAGCCGCTTGCGGCTAACGCGCTTCAGCGCGGCCCGAAGGGCGAGTGAAACGAGTACTGCTCATTTACACCAGTAAACTCCGCTTCCTCGCCTGTTCTTGCCTTGCATGGCTCTAGCTCGCGAGACCCGAAACAGCTTCTGAGCCTTTTCATTGCTGATCCGGCCTGCGCATTGGGCTGGTTTCAGCGCGCGAGGTGCGCCAAGATCACCCGAACACAGTTGTGGGCACGCCGATGGGCATGTTCAGGTCGAGGGGGTTTATGGCTAGCAAGGAATTTATTCGGGCGTTCGCCGCTTTGGGGTTGGCGCTGGTGTGCGCTGCAGGTGCGCAGGCCACCGAGGATGCGCAACTGGTTGGCTTGATCAACAGCTACCGCAGCGAAGTGCAGCGCTGTGGCGATCAGGCTTCCGCCGAGCTGCCGCCGCTGACGGCCGATCCGCGCCTGGTGCAACCGGTTGGTCGCTCGGGGGATTTGCAGCAGGCGATGAGTGCGGCGGGCTATCCGATGGTTAACGTGCAGGCCATCAGCCTGTCCGGGCCGCGTGATGCGGCGGCGGCGCTGAAGGTGCTGCAGGAGAGCTTCTGCAAGATCGTGCTCGATCCGCAATTCGTCGATATCGGCGTCAAGCAGCAGGACCGCGAATGGCGCATTCTGCTGGCCCGGCCGTTATTGGCTGCGCGCCTGGGCGACTGGCAGGCGGAAGGGCAGAAACTGCTTGAACAACTCAACAGCGCGCGCGGCACGGCGCGCCAGTGCGGCAGCCAAGCCTTTGCCGCCGCAGCGCCGCTGGTGTGGAATGCCACCCTGGGCAGCACCGCCGAAGCCCACAGCCGGGCCATGGCCAACGGCAACTTCTTCGATCACCAGGACCCTGACGGCCGCACCCCCGGCGACCGGGCGGAACTGGCCGGCTACAGCGGCCAGCGCGTTGGCGAGAACATTGCTGCCGGTCTGGATAGCGCGAGCAAAGTGGTCGACGGTTGGCTGGCCAGCCCCGGCCACTGCGCCAACCTGATGAACCCGCAGTTCAGCGAACTGGGCGCCGCCTACGCCAACGACCCGAAGAGTGACGCGGGCATTTACTGGACGGCGCTGTTTGGCGCGCCGTAACTGTGGTGCTGCTCAGCGCACATTGATGCGCAGCGCCACGCCGCCGACTATCTTGCCGTTCTCCCGCTGCACCAGGTCGAGGGTAAAGCTGCTGCCGCGCTTTGCGTCTGCCGGCACCGTGACGCGTAGCCCCAGCCGTTGCGACTCCAGCGGGCGTAGCACGATTGGCAGCTGCGCCTGTTTACCCTTGGCAAACTTCAGCTCCAGTGCGTTAGGAAAAGTATCGGCGAGTCGCTCCGGGGTCTTGCTGGTCAATAGCTGATCGGTGCTTGGCATTGCCGCGCAGGCGTGGCTGGCGCAATCCAGTGGCTCATCTGCCATAGGTTTTGCTCTGGCTGTCGAAGTGTCTGCCAGCTCCGGCAAGCGCAGGGCACTGGCCTTGAGCGTGGGCGCCAGCGCGCGTTTATCCAGCAGTAGGCTGGCCTGCAGCGTTTCCAGCCCCTCGGGGCGCAGCAGTTCGAATAGCACGCTGCGCGTCTGCCGGGCGCGCAGGCTGGTGGCCATAAAGGGCAACACTATCCACAGATTAGGGGTCAGATCGATCACGCTGAGGTTCTTCTGCGCCAGGTTGTTCTGCTGCCACACATGGCGACCGGCCTGCGGATGATCGAAGCGGCTGAACAGCGCAGCCAGCAGGCAAGGGTGGCTGCCCACCGGCGGTATTGCACTGCGTGGCAGGCGCGCCTTGACGATGCGCGTCTCGCCGTGGCCCAGGTCGAAATCTGCGGCTGCCGTGACCGCCGGGAGGAAGTCGGCTGGGTAGACAAACTGGCTACCGGCGTACTGCTTAATATTGAAACTGACCACCAGATGCCGTGCGCTGGCCGTGGCGCTGCGGTTGCGCACACGGGCGTGAATCCAGTTGTCCTGGCCGAACTCGAGGTTCTGATGTTCCAGGCCATCGTCGTCGCGGTTACGAATCCACAGATCCGGTGAATCCCAGAAGCGTCCGCCCCAGTTGTTGGCGCCGGGGTCGGCGGCATCGTCGCGCAGCCAGACATCCGGCAGTGGCGCCGGATCGGGTAGGCCGTAGACGAAACGGTGGAAGGCATCCACGCAGGTTGGGTTGCCACCACGGGCCAGCAGAAAGCACTCCAGCTCTTCGGTTTTTACCGGCTGCGGATAACGCGCCAGGTAGAAGCTGCGCATCAGATCGCCCAGCGGGGCGGCACCGAGCAAGCCAGCCATGCCTTTCCAGAAACGTTCGCCAGCCCCGTAGGAGGAGCCGTGGGTAACCCGCACCCACGGGTTGCGCGGGCACAACGCTAATGCCGCTTCGGCGAAGTTGAAGGGCTGCACACCCGCAGCGCCGTTGTCGTGGTAGGTGGTCCAGGCTTCGTCGAACCAGGCGTCGGCCTGGCTTGCCGGCTTCAGCCCGCGCGCCCACCAGCTGTGAAAGGTTTCGTGGCGCAGTGGGCCGGTGCCGGTGGTGGTGGCGCCGTCGTATTCCATGCCGCCCTGGTGGATAAAGGCGGTAAAGCGGTTGCCGTGGATATAGCGTCCGGAGCTGTTTTCGTTGTCAGCGAGGAAGCCGGCGATGGCGTTGGCCTGGTTAAGCAGATTGGCGGTGTTGCTGGTGAGTTTCCAGGTGGTGATTGCGACATTGCTGCCGGATACCGGCAGCACGGTATTGACCGTAGTGCTTTGTAGGCTGTCGCTGGCACGCAACTCCAGTAGCGGCGACAGGGCGCTGAAACGCGCGGGAAAGTCGATGCGCCAGTGATTGGCGCCCAGCACGTTGGGGGTGCCATTGCTGATCGGTGTATGCGCCACGGCGGTGCCGGTCAGGCGCAGTTGCAGGCTTAGCTCGAACTGATCGTGAATCAGGTTGGCCGGCACAAAGGCTTCCAGATAACGCCCCGCGCCCAGGTCGGTAAAACCGAAGTTGAAGGCCAGCCGTGGGCCCGCGCTCCAGACGATCTGCGGCAGGTAGGAGCCGGCCATGGAGGCCTGCGGCACGCCGACTGCATAGGTCAGGCGCAGGCTGTGGCTGCTGCCTGCATCCAGCACCCGGTTGAGCACGCGCAGGTTGGCATTGGCGCCCCCGCCGAAGTCATGGCTGGCAACATCGGCTGGCGCAACCACTACGCCATCCAGCCACACGCCGGTGACGGTCTGGCGCAGGTCGAAGATCGGGCAGCCAGCATGTTTGCCGAGGCGAAACTCCAGGGTGGCGTCGCCGCTGATCTGCTGCGTGGCGGCCTCGAATAGCAGGCTGGCGTCGATCCGCACGATATCCATGGGCACTGCCCACAGGCCATCGACCAACTTGGGCGGCGGTGCCAGAGCCAGGCTGCTACTTGGCGTAGCCAGTGGCGGTAGCTTGGCCAGCAAGCCGGCCAGGCCGCTGACACATTCGCCTTCGCTGGCCACGCAGCTGCCGCTGTTGCGCTTGAGAATGGCGCGCCAGCCATAGCCGCGGGCCGCCTGCACATGGGCCAGGTTCTCGGTAATAAAGATTGCTCGCTCGCTGGCAACGCTGTGCTGCGCCTTGCTCAGCGCCAGGTCGAAGATCGCTTGTGCGGGTTTGCCGAGGTTGCCCGGCAGTTCGCTGGACAGGGTGATCAGCGCCGGCTCGATATAGCGGGCCAGATGCAGCGACGTGAGTGTTGCCAGTACGTTGGCCACGCTGGTGCCGGCTGCCTGATCGGACAGCAGACCGAGACGGTAGCCGCGTGCCTTGAGCACTTGCAGACAATCCAGGCAGTCGGCATAACGCATCCGTACGCCGCCGGGGCCGGTAAACGTCAGGGTATCGCCCAGGTCGAAAAAAACTGTGGGGGGAACAATTGAGCCAGACATGATGCCTCCTTGGCGATGCGTAAAAGGCTCTTGCTAGGGGCCGTGTCTCTGCACGGCATGCTCCGTTCAGGGCGCCCGGCGATAGCTGAAGCGACAGCCCGCAGGGTCGGTAAAGGTCAGGGTGCCGTCACTGAGGCTGTAGGTGTAGGTAACGACTTCGTCATTGGCGGTAGAAATGGCCAGCTTGCCGGGGCCTTGCAGCGCCCAGGTGCCTTGATCCCACCAGGTGAAGCTGCCGGCGGGCTCGCTGCTGCCGACGTACAGGCCATTGCTTTGCAGGTGCAGGTGCGCGGCATAACCGGCGGCGCATTGTTCCTGGCTGTTCTTGTGCCAGTTGCCTGACAGTTGTGCCTCATGCAATTCCATTCTGACTCTCCTTGGTCGCTTGGTTTGGAGTGCGCAGGGCATGGGCCCCGCGCATTCCGTTTACTGCGTTTGCACTACTTGGCGCTGGTCAGGCGAGTTGGCTTGGCCTTGGCCTTGCCGGCCTTCGGCAAACTGCCGCCCGCGTCGCCGAGCAAACGCTCGAGCTTGTCATGCTCGCTGCCGCTCATCACCGTGTCGTAGTCGAGCAGCGCCGTCGCCGCTTTGGCGTCTGGTTTGCGCTTCATAAAACGACTGGCCAGGCGCTTGGTCTCGATGGCGGCAAAGTGTGGCTTGAGCACCGGTGAGTCCAACGCCGCCTGGATCGCCGCGATGCCATCAGTCAGGTGATCACCGCCGATGGCCAGCACCAGATGAGCATCCGGGGTGGTGAGCACCTTGTGCGCAGCTTCCGCGTGATTGGCGTCGACGGCAGCGGTGACCATCACACTGGCGCTGTCCGCCAGATGGGCAAGCATGCCATCCACCTCCCAGTGCACCTCGACCTGCACCTGGTGGATGCCTGATACACCGAACAACGCACCTTCGGCGCCGCGCATCAGGGTCATCGACTCCTCGATCTGCTCACCAGGGTTAAGCACCTTGAACGGCGAGTCTTCGATGCAGTGGATGATGGTGCGGAATGTCCGCACGTTGCCTGATGGGTCGGTCACGCTGCCGCTGACGCTCTCGCTTTTCAGGCTCAGGCTTGCCGGCACCAGCAGCGGTTGATCACCGTGGTTGCGCAGGGTGACGCCGATGCGTACCGGTGCACCCAATGGTAGTTCGCCGAGCAGCGGGGTGATCTTCAGATCCAGGCCAAGCACGTCCGCTTCCAGATCCGTCGGCGAGATGCTTGGGGTGGCGGTGGAGGCGCTGCCGAAGGCTACCGAACCTGGACGCACGAAGGGGTCAGGGTAGTGACGCAGTTGCTTGAGGTTATCCGGGTGGAAGGACCACTGGATATTGCTCGGGAACGGCGTGGCAGGGGTACCGGCAGCTGCGATGACATCGCTGGTGCACATAAAGCCGAAGTCCGCCGAGTTGTGGTACAGGCCCATGGCATGCCCCAGCTCATGTACCGCAGTGCGGAAGTAGGGCGCTGCCGCCGTGCCAAAGCGCTGACCGCTGACCGTGCCCCAGCCGGCGGAAATGGTCCAGTGCGAGGCAATCCCCACACCCTCGCGTGGCACGTTGTTGGAGTCGGTGCCGCCGTTGTCGTACATGATTCCGCGTGGTGTGGAGTCGATGTTCTTCACCGCCAGCACGTGATAGCGCCACTCGCTGTCGAGGTTGACCACCGCGCGCCGCGCCAGCATGGCCGCGTGCATTTCTGCATTGGACCAGGAGTTGCCGCTGGGCTCGGCGACATTGGTGTCGCTGAGGTGCACCGTGGTTTGCCAGCCCACCGCATCCATCAGGCTGGTCCAGGTATGGCCGATGCCGCTGTTGGTTGGCCGCTCGGAACCGTTGACAGTGTCGATTTCCACTGTGCAGCGGCGCAGGTAGGTGGATAGCCAGCCCATGGTCAAACGACCGACCACCACATTGGCAGCGTTTTTCACATCGCCCTCGGCATAGTCCGACGGTGACGGAAAGCCTGCCGGCCCGGTCATACGCACCATCTGCGCAGTCAGCGTGCTTTCCAGCACCCAGCTATTGGGCGCGGTGAAGCGATACAGCTGGAAGCCCAGGCTGAAGCTGTTACCCAGATAGAAATACTCCGGCAATGTCGTCACCCGCACGTAGTAGCGATAGCGCGAACGCGACAGAATCGGAATGCCCGCCGCCGGACTTGGCCCCGCCAGTAGGATCGGCCGTAGCGCCAGGTTGGCGTTGGGGTTGAGCTTGTTCTCCAAAAGCGGGATAGGCGAGGTGATGGGCAGCGGCAGGAAGATCACCGGTCGCTGGTAAAGATCGCCACTGGCCGTACGTCCCTCGCTGTGCGACTCGACCCGTAGCGTGCCGTCATACGACACCAGCGGCGCACCACTGGGCTTGTAGTTGAGCAGCCAGCAGCCGGCCCGCAGGCTGCGCAACTGCGGGAAGACAATCTGTCCGGGTTGCAGCTGCAGGTTGGGATTGATCGCCAGGTTGGCGTTGCTGATGTTGGCGTTACTAAGGCCGGGGCCATCTTCTGCGCTAGGCGGAAGCAGGTCGGGCATGGGCGGGATTTTCGAACTTTCAGGCAGGTGAGACATTGCTGAACACTCCTATTCAACAAGGGGCGCACCCTGCCCGTAAAACTTCTCACTGCTCGAGCTACTGCACTGCTGTGGCACGTCACCCTTGGATTGATATCCATGTGGTTTAGCTCATGCACACAGCGCGAAGCACATGAGGGAAATTAGTATGGGACGGCGTTTTTCAATGTGATGTGCCGTCCATCCGGCAAGCTATGCGGTAAGACGAACGGATGCTGGCGTTTGGCTATGGCGATGCCCTGGCTAACGGCTCGTTTACTTGATCGGCGGGTGAACCCTGGTTCTGGCTGTGGTGCGGGCGGCCAGGCTCATGAGGTGCTGGAACTTCGGGCATTGCAGATGGTTTTCCGCCGGGCAGGACGCCGCGTGGCGCAGGCCGTCGCGGATGGCGCTGAGGCGTTTGATGCTGCGGTCCAGCTCGTCGGCCTTGGCTTGCAGTTGCGTGCGGTCAATCGCCGGCTGGCTGCCTGCGGCGAGCATGGTGGCGATTTCATCCAGGGAAAATCCCGCTTCGCGACCGAGGGCGATCAGCGCCAGGCGCTGGATCACTGATTCGCTGAACACGCGTTTGAGGCCGTTGCGACCGATTGAGCGGATCAGGCCTTTTTCTTCGTAATAGCGCAGTGTCGACGCTGGTAAACCGGACCAGCGCGAGACTTTGCCGATATCCATCTCTTTCATCCTTGACCTCAAGTTGACTTGAACTGGCAGGCTTATGAAAACAGCCTTTCAGACAAAGCAAAAGAGGTGGATATGAACAGTCAATTGATCCTGCACGTGCTGTTGGTGGGCGTGGGCGCAACACTGCTGATGGATGCCTGGGCGCTGGCGCGGCGGCGCTTGTTCGGCATTGCCTCGCTCGACTACGCCCTGGTCGGCCGCTGGCTGGGGCATATGCGCCATGGCCGTTTCCAGCATGCGGCCATCGGTAAGGCGCAACCGGTGCGTGGCGAGCGGCTGCTGGGCTGGTGCAGCCATTACCTGATCGGTGTGGTCTTTGTCGGCCTGTTTGTGGCGCTAGTCGGGTCGCAGTGGCTGTGCCAGCCAACGCTGCTACCGGCGCTGTTGCTCGGCGTTATCAGCGTGGCCGCGCCGTTGCTGCTGATGCAGCCGGCATTCGGTATGGGCCTGGCAGCCTCACGCATGCCCAATCCCTGGCAGATCAGACTGCGTGCGTTGGTTACGCACCTAGTGTTCGGCCTGGGTGTGTACCTGGCCGGCTGGCTGGGGGCGCAGCTGTTTGCCTTGCCCCTTTGCCACTAAGGCCGGTTGCTTAGCCCAGCACCTGCGCCAAATGCTGCTCGTAGCGCGCGATATCGGCCACGATGGCGGGGCGCTTCATCACGTCGACGCAGAGGAAGGTTGGCAGGGCGCTCATGCCGAGAAACTGGTTGGCCTTGTGGAAGGGCAGGTAGACGGCGTCCACGCCCTTGCCTTCGAAGAAGTCAGTCGGGTCGTCGAAGGCTTGCTGCGGGGCGTTCCAGGTCAGCGACAGCATGTACTGCTTGCCCTGAATCAGGCCGCCGCTACCGTATTTTTGCGAGGCGTCCGAGCGGGTGCGGCCGTCGCTGGCGTAGAGGCTGCCGTGGCCTTCGGTAAACACCTCATCGATGTACTTTTTCACCGTCCAGGGCGCGCCCATCCACCAGCCCGGCATCTGATAGATGATCACGTCGGCCCAGAGGAATTTCTGCACTTCCTCGGCGACGTCGTAGCCGCTGTCGATATGGGTGTGCTTGAGGTCGAAGCCGGCGCGGTCGAGAAAGGCCAGCGCGGTGTCGTGCAGGGTGGTGTTGTAACGGCCATCGGAATGGGCGAACTGTTTACCGCCGTTGAGCAGCAGGATCTTCTTCATGGCATGTGCCTCGGTAAGTGATGGCGGCATGCTAGGGCGCGTGGGCGGGTAGAAACAGCCGCTGGTGCGCAAATTACATGTGACTAAAAAGCATGAATTAAGCGGTTTTGGCTGTTGTAGGGTAAATAAACCCACCCTGCCAGGAGCCCAAGATGGCTGATCAATACGGATTTATCCTGCACGCCCATACCCGCCCGGAAAAGGCCGCTGAGTTCGAGGCGCTGTTCCGCGCCTATGTCGAGCCCAGCCGCGCCGAGGCGGGCTGCATCGCCTACCACATGCTGCGTGATAGCCAGGACCCGACGCTGTTTATCTTCTATGAGGTCTGGCAGTCGCAGGCGCATCTGGCGATTCACAGCGCCTTGCCGCATATGCGCGAGTTTTATGAGCGACGCATGGACTACCTGCGCCGTGATTTCGAGATCCGCCAGATCGAGATGCTTAGCTCGGCGGGCTGACGGCACGCATCTGTATGGTTATTGCTGCGTGCGACTGTGTCTATGCCACGGCGGCTGCCGGGCAGAGAATGGCTGGACTCCATCGCGCAGGCCACGCCATGCATATCGCCATCCTCACCTTTGACGGCTTCAACGAGCTGGATTCGCTGATTGCCCTGGGCATTCTCAACCGCATCAAACAGCCGGGCTGGCGTGTCTCGCTGGCGGCGCCGAGCGAGACGGTGACCTCGATGAACGGTGTGAAGCTGCATCGCCAGGCGCGGCTGGATGAGATCGAATCATTCGACGCGGTGCTGGTCGGCAGCGGCATCAAGACCCGCGAGATCGCTCAGGACGCAGGCGTGATGCAGTGGCTGGTGCGGCTTGATCCTAAACGTCAGCTGATCGGTGCGCAGTGTTCCGGCACGTTGCTGCTGGCCAAGGCCGGCTTGCTGGCAGGTATTCCGGGCTGCACCGACCTGACCACCAAGCCCTGGGTGCAGGAGGCTGGCATTGAGGTGCTGGAACAACCCTTCTTCGCTCGTGGCAACTTGGCTACTGCCGGCGGTTGTCTGGCCTCGATCTATCTCGCCGCCTGGACGTTGGCGCGTTTGGTCGGGCGTGATGCGGCGGCCGAAGCGCTGCACTATGTCGCGCCGGTCGGGGAGAAGGAGGTTTACGTGGCGCGGGCGCTCGGCAATATCGAGGCCTATCTGTAGGCGCGGTTTATTGCAGTGAAAGGCGGCTATCCGTCGCGAGAACCGCCAAGCCTTATTTCAGCGGCTTTTCGACCACCACATAACGCTTGCCGCCACTGCGTTTGGCCACGTACATGGCTTCATCTGCGTGGCGCACCAGTTGCAGCTCACTCTGGCCGTGCTCGGGGTGCACCGCGATGCCCAGGCTTGGCGCACTTATCAGGCTTTGCCCTTCCAGCAGGTAAGGCGCGCTGAGGGCGGCAATAATCTTCTCGGCCACCAGGGTGGCATCTTCCTGGCGGCCGATGTTGTCGACGATCACCGCGAATTCGTCGCCGCCCAAACGGCCCACCGTATCGGACTCACGCACGCACTGGCGCAGGCGCCGCGCGACTTCCTGCAGCAGCAGGTCGCCTGCGCTGTGGCCGAAGGTGTCATTGATATGCTTGAAGTTATCCATATCGAGATACAGCACCGCCAGGCGCAGGCTGTCTCTTTTGGCCCGCTGCAGCGCACTGCGTAAGCGGTCGAGAAACAGCGTGCGGTTCGACAGCTCAGTCAGCTGGTCGTACTGGGCGAGAAACTCCAGGCGCGACTGCGTGCGCTTGCGCTCTATCGCCGCTGCCACCTGGCTAGCTACGAACTGCAGCAGCTCCTGGTCCTGTTCGTTGTAACGCACGCTGGCACTGTGGTTCTGCAGCACCAGTGCACCGATGGTCTGGGTGCCCGAAATCAGCGGTACGCCAAGCCAATCGAGGGCATGCGCAGCAGTCTCTGTGCCATGCTGGGCAAACCACAGTGGGGCTGTTTCAGGGGTTAGCAGCAGGGCATTGCCCGAGCGAATTATCTCGGCGCAGAAAGCGCTGGTGATGGCCGGCGCGCCACATGGATCGACCTGATAGGCAACGCTGAGTTGGTCACTCGCGGCGTCGTTTAGCGCTACGCAGAAGTGCTTGGCCGGCAGTAATTGCGTGATCACCTCATGCACACGGCCGTAGAGCATGTGCAGATCGCCCACCGCGTGGGCCGCTTCCGATACCGCATACAGCGCCGCTTGCACCGCCTCGGCACGTTTGCGCCGAGTAATATCGCGCGCTACGCCGACCCGTACCTGCTCGGCCTCAAGCCATTGCGCAGACCACATGATGTGCACGATATGCCCGTCTTTATGGACATAGCGGTTCTCATGGTCATGCGAGGGCTGGCCTGAATTGATGCTAGCTACGAGTGCCCGGCTGGCGGCGCGATCATCCGGGTGCATCAATTCAAAGGCGCTGCGGCCAATCATCTCTTCAGGCCGATAACCGAAAACCCGCTCACTGGCCGCGCTGACGGAAAGAAAGCGGCCGTCCTTATCCACCACGCAGACAACGTCCAGCAGCAGATCCAGTAGTTTGTCGTGAGGCAGGTGAGGGTTTGACGTCATGGCCGTGAATATACTGTGCGACCTGCTGGCTTCGCTAGCGTGATGATTTTTCGCTAACCGTGACTCGCTGCAAGGCCGAAACTCGTAATAGCGGTTGTAGTTGGGTCATGCAGGATGAGTTGCTGGCCGCCGCCTAAAGGGGGCGCCAATCAGCAAGGTGATCACCCAAGTAGTTTTTCAACAGTCCGCCAACGACCGAAAAGTGGGGCTCTTATGCATGTGCTGATTGTCGAGGACTACCCGGACATCATCGCCAACCTGTACGGCTATCTGGAACCCCTTGGCTATACGCTCGATGTGGCGCGCAACGGCAATGCCGGCGTGACGTGCGCTACGGGCAGTTGCCATGATGCGATCGTCCTCGATCTGTCGTTGCCGGGGATGGATGGCATGGAGGTGTGCCGCACGCTGCGCCGGGAATATCAGCTCACTACGCCGATCCTGATGCTGACCGCGCGGGACACGGAGCACGACAAACTGGCCGGCTTCGAGGCCGGGGCCGATGATTACCTGGTCAAACCCTATTCCCTGCCCGAACTGGATGCCCGCCTGAAGGCACTGGTGCGCCGCTCGCGCAATGAACATGTGCAAATGGTGCTGACTTTTGGCGAGCTGCGCCTGGATGCCGGTATCGGTCGTGCCACCCGCGCAGGGCTCCAGCTCGACCTGACACCGACGGGTTACAAGATTCTCAGTGCGCTGATGCGCGCCGCGCCCAGGTTGATGACGCGCGAGGAGATCGAGCGCCAAGTGTGGGGGGACAACCCGCCGGAAAGTGATGCCTTGCGCACTCATATCCATACGCTGCGCCGCGCGCTCGATAAGCCGTTTCCTCAGCCGATGCTGCTGACGCTGCCGGGTACCGGCTATCGACTGGTGGCTCTTGATGAAACCTAGGCTCTCGCTCAAACAGCACATCGCACTTGCCTACATTCTGCTGGCGGTTACGGTGGCCAGCGCCTTTAGCCTGGTTTCCTATATCTCTGTGGAGATTGTCGAGGAGCAGGTCATCGATGTACGGCTGACCAGGATTGCCGACGGGCTGCTCGGTGCACTGCAGCAGGGCCATTTGCCGGATGTGCCAGCGGACCTACGCTTCTTGCGTGACGCCAATATTCCGCAGGCGCTGCGCCAGCTGCCTGTGGGTTTGCACGAACTGACGCTCGACAATCGGCATGCCCATGCAGTGCTGCGTGAGCAGGGCGGCAGCCGTTACGCGTTGGTGCAGGAGGTTGATGAGCTCGAACACACGGAGCTGATCATCCTGCTGTCTCTGGCCAGCGGCTTTGCCGTCAGTGTGCTGCTCGCCGTTGTGCTGGGTATGCTCAGTGCGCGGCGGCTGATAGCCCCGGTGGCGGCGCTGGCCGATGCGGTGCAGCGCAATGCCGGGTCGACGGAGCTGCCTTCGCTTAATGCGCAGGATGAAATTGGCGTTCTGGCGCGCGCCTTCGCCAAGCGAACCGACGAACTGCAGCAATTTCTGCAGCGCGAGCAGATGTTCACCGGCGACGTCAGCCATGAGCTGCGCACACCACTGACCGTCATGCTCGGTGCGGCGGAAGTGCTGGCCGCACAACTGGCCGACCACCCTGCGCAATACGCGACGGCGGAGCGTATCCGCCGCGTGGCAGGGGAAACCGCGCAGCGAGTCAGTGCACTGCTTCTGCTGGCACGTGCTGCAGAGACGCTGGATGCACCCCGCACCGTGCTAAACGCCATTATCGAGGCGGAAATGGAGCGTTACCGGCCTCTGCTGCAGGGCAAAACGGTCGAATGCCGGCTGGAGTTGAGCGAACCGGTAGCGGCCTATGTGCGGCCTGAGCTGGCGGGAATCATTATCGGCAACCTGCTACGCAACGCTTGCCAGCATACCGAGCAGGGCAGCATTACCGTGCAACTTGGTGCTGGCCGGCTGGTGGTCGAAGACAGCGGTACGGGCATTCCCCAGCGGGTGCGCGAGCGCTTGTTCGAACGCTTTGTGCACGAGGGGCATTGGCCTGCACACGAGGGCACGGGCCTGGGACTGTCGATCGTCAAACGCGTGGCCGATCATATCGGCTGGGATATACGCCTGGAGGTTCCTCAGGCCGTGGGAACCCGTTTCGTCCTGTCATTTCCAGCGCTGCCCGCCATTCAAACCTCTTAACGCCGCCTTAACGCCGGGGTGTCTATCGTGTGGATTCCGTCAGCAATGTATTCAAGAGGAAGCGCATGAAAAGAGCATTGATTGCAGTGGGTCTGTTGTTGTCATCCGGCATGGCGTTCTGCAGTGACGGTGCCGCCTGGGACTATAGCGGTGCCAAGGGGCCGGAGAACTGGGCCAAGCTCAGCCCAGAGTACGGCGCGTGTGCCGGGAGCAATCAGTCACCCATAAACCTGAGCGGGTTTATCGATGCCAAGTTGGAGCCCATCGCCTTTGCCTACAACGCCGGCAGTGCAGAACTTCTTAACAACGGCCACACCGTTCAAGTAAACGCCCAGGCGGGGAGCTCCATCGTCGTGGACGGTATTCAGTTCGAGCTAAAACAGTTCCACTTTCACGTGCCGAGTGAAAACCTGATCAATGGCAAATCCTTCCCCATGGAAGGGCACTTGGTACACGCCGACAAGAATGGCCACCTGGCCGTTGTAGCGGTAATGGTGAGTGAAGGGGAAGCCAATAAGGCGCTCGAAAAAGCCTGGGGGCAAATGCCGGAAAAGGGTGAAACACTGGCGTTGACGTCCGATATTTCCCCGCTGGAAATCCTGCCTGCCAACCATGAGTACTACCGCTTCAATGGTTCATTGACCACGCCGCCATGCTCAGAGGGCGTGCGTTGGCTGGTCATGAAACACCCGATTACGGCTTCTAAAGAGCAAATAGAGAAGTTCCTGGCGGTGGTGCATCACCACAACAATCGCCCGGTGCAAGCGGTCAACGCCCGCCCGGTGTTGGAATAAGCGATGCCTTGACTACGAGCCTGGCCGGTTGTTGAAAACTGCCCGGCGTTGCCGATGAAGCTAAAGGGGGCGGGGTGAGCTGTTTGAGTTCACCCCGCCCCTTTGCTGTGCCTGCCTGGTTAAACCCGTCTTGAGCTTACTGAGCCGATGGCCATAGCAACGGCAACATATGTTCGCGCAGAAGCGGTGCCAGGGTTGCGGGCGGCACCTCGCCTTGTGCGAGCCAGCGCAGTTCTTCCAGTTCGGCAGCGGCGCTGACATGGTGCGTCAGGCGGGCCTGGAAGACGCTAGCGTCGATCCAGGTGTCGGCCTCATTGGCCGCAGCAGCGCGGAACTGGCCGAGCGGTTGGAGTGCGCTGGCCGGCAGGCTGAGGTTGAGTTCTTCCTGCAGTTCGCGGGTCAGGGCGGTTAGGGCGTCTTCACCAGGTTCGGTTTTGCCGCCGGGCAGCATAAAGGCCTGGGTATTGCGTTTACGCACCAGCAATAGGCGGCCAGCGTCGTCGAGCAGGCAGGCGGCGGAAATGGTCAGGGTGGTCATGGTTTTTCGCTTTGTTCTGTTTGGTGTGCTTTAGCGCGCGGTTCTGCTGTGGCAGCACAGTCATGCTGCGTTTGCCTCAATGCACGGTGAGGCGTTCACGTACCAGCGCCTGCGCCTGCTGGGCCATCTGATCGAGGTGGCGGTCGCGCTGTTTCTCCGCATCGCTCATGGCCCGCTTGCCGTGCTGCTTTACCAGGTAGGCGTGGATCTGCCGGACTTCAGTGGACTGGAAGATCGGCGCGAGGTCCTGCACGGCCAGCATGCCGTCCGAGCTGTAGGCTCTGGTGTTCATCAGCACTTGCGGGCCCCGCGCTGCCAGCACCTGAAAGCCCATCGCTTCGAAAATCGCGACCTTGCCCGCCACGCAGGCCAGTTCGGCGTGTGGGTGGCGAGTGATCATCTGCTGCAGCATGGCGCGGGCAATTCCGTGGCGCCGCTGGCTGGCCTGCACCGCCATATAGGCCAGGTTGCAGGCCTCGGGATCATCCTTGGCCGGCAGATACAGCGCAAAACCCAGCACCTGTGAGGGGTCTTGATCATCCAGGGCCAGGATCAACCGCGCGCTGGTTTCCAGGGCGCTGTCCATCGCCTGCAGGTACAGGTGCATCTCGTAGCCAATCACGTACTGGTACAGCTGGTAGAGAGGATTGCTGGGCGTCAGCGATACCGGGCTGATGTCGCTGAGGTAGTCCACCACCATCTGCAGAATCTGGCTTTTCAGTGACTCGGGTGGCGGGGTGTCCAGGTGTACAAGGGTGAACATCGTCAGTCTGGCTCCGGGGCGTGCGCGATTGGGCTGTCGGCGTGGGCGGCATTGTAACGCCTGCGGCTTTGATCCTTGCCACGAGTCAGTGGGCGGGATCTGAACGAGGGCGGCCACGCTTGGGCTATGATGCGCGCCCGCCAAAGCCGCTCGCCCATCATCAGGTCACTATGTCCGTTAATGCCCTCTATACCGACCTGTCTGATTATTACGATCTGATGTGCGCGGATATCGACTACCAGGCGCAAAGCCACTGTATCCACAGGCTGCAGCAGCTGTTCGGTAACGGTGGCAGCCGCCATCTTGATCTGGCCTGTGGCACCGGGCCGCATGTGCGCCATTTTATCGATGCCGGCTACACCAGCAGCGGCCTCGACATCAACCAGCCGATGCTCGACAAGGCCGCTATTCGCTGCCCGCAAGCCCGGTTTGACCTACAGGATATGTGTGGTTTCACCGTGAGTGAGCCGCAGGACCTGATCACCTGCTTTCTCTATTCCATTCACTACAGCGGCGGCATCGAACGGCTGAAAGCCGGCATCGCCAGTGTGCATGCGGCGCTCGATGCCAATGGTCTGTTCTGCTTTAACGTGGTCGATAAGGGCAAGATCGACAATCGCCTGTTCGCAAGCCATAGCGTCCAGCATGACGACGGCTTGTTCACCTTTAGCTCCGGCTGGCATTACAGCGGTGAGGGCGAGCAGCAAGCGCTGAAACTCAGTATTGAAAAAACGACCGCCACTGAAACCCTGCTGTGGCACGACGAACATCCCATGGTCGCGGTGAGTTTCACTGAGCTACAGGCGCTGTTGCGGCCGTACTTTGACGTGCACGTGCTTGAGCATGATTACCAGAAGATCGTTCTGTGGAACGGCGATTCCGGAAATGCGCTATTTGCCTGCGTAAAAATTGGCTGATCGTTGCTGCGTTCTGCGCGCCTCACTCCAGCGTGAACAGGCTGGCTTCGCGGATAAGTCGAACCTATTGCGCCACTCCTGACTCAGAGCCTAAAGGGCCTGAGCTGGAGAGGTAGATGGACATCACCGATCGTATTCTGACAACCCTGCTGGCCGAATTTTCCGACCTTGGCCAAGTAGAGAACCTGACCCGCGCCACCCTGCGTCTGACCCTGGCCCTATTGCTGGGCGGGCTGCTTGGCTATGAGCGCGAGGTAAAGGGCAAGGCGGCCGGTGTGCGCACGCACATGCTGGTGTGCCTGGGGGCCAGTATCTTTGTCATGCTGTTGGAGATGGACGGTGCGAATCACGACGCCATGAGCCGAGTGATTCAGGGCGTCGTTGCCGGTATCGGTTTTCTCTGTGCGGGCACCATCCTCAAAGGCGAGAAAATTGCCGACGTACAAGGCCTGACCACTGCCGCCGGGCTGTGGGCTACGGCGGCTGTAGGTGTGGCTGTGGGCTTGGGGCATGAAGCGACCGCTGTGCTCGGCACGCTGATGGCGCTTTTGATACTGCACATTGTGCCGCTGCTGCTGGACCCTAAGCCCAATGGCAATGAGGACAAGAGGCAATAGCCAGGCGTTGTCCTCCCTACATCGCAGCCACCGTGGCGCAGGCCGCTGGTTTCAGGCCGGCTCTGGCGTGCGGTTTACCTGCAGCGTCTGCTGCAGTTGCGCCACCAAGGCGTCGACCTTGTTCAGGGCTTGAGCCACGGATTCGGCCAGCAGTTCACCGCCGACTTCCTGCCCCTCGATGGCAATCTGGTGCACCTGGGTAATGCCGATAAAGCCGAGGGCGGTGATCAGGTTGGGTTCCAGGTGGTTCAGATGCGCCATCTCGCCACCGACGCCAAAGCCGATACCGCCCCGGGCGCTGAGAATAACGGCGTGCCGTGGTCGATCGGCGAGCTTCGGTACGTAAGGGTCGAGCGGGTTGCTCTCATCGATGTCCACGGTTCTGCCAGGGCGCACGATCAGGTCGATCCAGGCCTTGAGCGCGGCCGGCATGCCGAAGTTGTAGAGCGGCGCGCCGATCACCAGCACGTCTGCCGCAACCAACTCATCGACCAGTTGGTCGCTCTCTGCCAGCGTTTCCTGCATCCACGGCTCGCGCTGTTCTGCCGGGGTAAAGGAGGAGGCGATCCAGTCATGACTGATGAACGACGGCGGGTTCTGGCCGATGTCGCGGTAGGTGAGGCTGTCCTGCGCACGGCGGGCCAGCCACTGGCTGACAAAGCGCTGAGTGAGGTTGCGGCTGTGCGAGCCGTGTTGATCCTTGCCGGCGAGGCCGGGGCGGGCGCTGGTGTCCAGGTGCAGGATATGTGGCATGTCGAGTCTCCTTTCGAAGTTGAATTCATCTGTTATTCACTGCAAGCTCAGGCTAAGTTCAGCCCGCACGGGCGACAAACGACGATTATTTTCAGGTATGGATGAGGAGGGTTCATCTATGGCGCAGCGCTGGTTACCTTCGCTTTCTGCCCTGCGGGCCTTTGAGTCGGCCGCTCGCCACGAGAGCGCCAAGCAGGCCGCCGAAGAACTCTCGGTGACCGCCACGGCGATCAGTCACCAGATTCGCGCCCTGGAAGAGTCGCTCGGTGTTGCTTTGTTTCTGCGCAAGCCGCGCCAGCTCGAATTGACCGCCCAGGGGCGCGAGCTGCAGCAGGTGCTGGAAAGCGCCTTCGACAGCATCAGCGCAACAGCGGTACGCCTCAGCGCGGTGCCCTGTCGTCAGGCCATTACGCTCAGCACCACGCCTGCCGTGGCGGTGCGCTGGCTACTGTCCTGGGTCTGCATGCTGCGCGATGCCCATCCGAATATTGACCTGCGCATTCACGCCTCGCATGAGCCGGTCGCGCTGGATGGCGTTACCGCGGATATCGCCATTCGTTATGGCGACGGCCGCTGGCCTGGGCTGGTGGCAGAGAAGCTGTTCGACAACACCTTTATCCCGGCCTGCAGCCCACACCTCGGCTTGCATGATGCGGCCGAGCTGCCCAAGCATTCGCTGATTCACTTCCGCAATCAGGCTGCGGTTTCTTCACCGCTTGATTGGGCCCTGTGGCAGAAGAAAGCCCAGGTACCGGGGCTGGATGTCGGTGCCGGGCTGGTGTTCTCCGACGAGACCCACGCCGTATCGGCCGCCATCGGTGCGCAGGGCGTGGCGCTGATGAGCCGTCAACTGATCGAGGATGAGCTAAGGGAAGGGCGGCTGGTACAGCCCTTCGGCCCGGAGCTGGAAGGCAAACCGTTCTTTCTGGTGTACCCGGAAAACCGCAAGCACGACCCGACTATTCAGGCGGTGCGGGATTGGGTGATGGCAGTGCCGGGGGGGCTTTGTACGCTGTAGCGTTGGGCGATCAGCTGCGTTGATCGCCGCATCGGTTGTGTCTGGTCGAGTGGGTTGCGCCCCCTCGGGCGCCTCACTTTTCTTTGCTTGTGCAAAGAAAAGTAAGCAAAAGAAACACGCCCCGGACATCCGGGTTTCGCTGCGCTCAACTCCCCTCACTCCATCATTGCTCCAGGGGCCGGCGTCCAAGGGCCGTCCCTGGCCCTTTACGCCTCTCGCCGCATCCATGCGGCTCGCCCCCTTCCACAACGATTCCGTTCGGCCTACTGAACGGGGTATTGGCGTCGTCTGTGAGAGCGGCGAATCAGAGCGGGTAGGGCGGGTGCAACCCGCGATGATGTTGTTTTGGCGGGCTTCACCCGCCCTACGCAATTGCCTTGCGATGGGTATCGCTGCGCTCAACCCATCCTACGAACTTCGCGTTTTCCGCTGTGGCTATCCGGGCTGGTGGTTCAGATGAACTGCTTGGGTGCGCTGGTAATGCGCTGGTATTTACGCAGCTCCCGGTTACCGCTGCGCAGATCCAGAAAGAATATCTCTCCGCTGCGCCAGACCAGCATCCACGCGGTGACGGTCACGACTCCCACGGGGATGGTGCCCTCAATGCCCAGCGCCATGGCTGCAAGCACCAAGGCGAGGGCCACCCCAAATAACACCAGCGCCACCAGCCGCTGGGTGCGGATATTCCCTCTGAGTTGTTCGCTCTTTTCGGTAAAGGTGTTGCTGATGGCTTGCTGCAGGCGGTCGCGCTCATCTTCCGGGCACCGGATCTGCAGGCTCAGCTCGGGGTGGTACCAGGCGCTGTCCGACAGGTAGTCGACCAGCTCAGCGCTCAACCTGGGGGTGTCCGCTGAGGCAAATGGGTTGAGGTAGTCGTGGTTGATCGTCAGGTCGATCTTTTTAGTCATAGCGAACCTTCGCCTGTTGAGGTTGTGGCCGGGCTTTAGTGTTCAAGTAAAGCTAGCCGCAAGACAGCTGCTCTGCGTGGTTGGAGTGGTGGGCGATGAGTGTTGCCTGGCGACGCGTGCAATGGCTGGGCAGGCTTCGCGTTGGCCTCCCTACAACAGCCAGCCTGCGTACGGAGGAAAACCGCGAGGCGTTTCCGCGGTGGACATCCGGGCTACCTGCTGGCTTGGCTTTGCCTCCCCAGCCATTCATTCGTCAGAAATACGAAACGATTGAGGCCGACCGGACTCCACTCTTCGCAAGCCCATTGAAAAGGAGAGTCACATGAGCAGCACGAAAGACAAAATCAAAGGCCATACCAACGAAACCATCGGTAAAGTCAAAGAGGGTGTCGGTAAGGCCACCGATAATCCTCGTCTTCAAGGCGAAGGCAATGCTCAGCAAGTAAAGGGCAAAGCCCAACAACTCAAGGGTGACGTCAAGGAGGCGATCAAAAAAGGCGTCGACAAGGCCTGATAGCATCCCTGTAACGCCAAACCCGGCTCTTCTCGCCAAGAGCCGGGTTTTTTATACGTAGGCGAAAGTGGGTCGACTGCCAGGCATTTCAGAACAAGCGGACATTCCTTGGCTGGCATCAAGGCCGCAGGTTTTGTGATGGGTATCGTTGGGCTCTGTATATAGACGCGGCTTATGTGTTGCCCTGCTGAACGGTTCCGCCCTTACGGCGGCTCACTTTTGGCAGACGCCCCAAAAGTAAGCAAAAAGTCTTGCCCCTTGCATCCGGCCCGACTTCGTCGGGTTCCCTCGCTCCATCATTGCTTCAGGGGCCCGCCGCGAAGGGCCATCCCTGGCCCATCGCGGCTCTCGCGGCATCCATGCCGCTCAACCCCTTCCGCAACGATTCCACTCGGCCTCCTGATGGGGCGTTTCGCGTCGTCTGTGATAACGCAGAACAAACCGTAGGAGCGGGCTTGCCCGCGATGCTTTTTCTTCGACTTTTACGTTCTGCTTTGCCTTCCACAAATCGCCCAAACAACGCGGTCCCCGAATCCCGTCAGGAGGCCGAGTGGAGGTGCTGTGTAGAGGGGCGTTTGGCATGGATGCCAAACGAGGAACGATGGGCCAGGGATGGCCCACCGTGACGACCCTCGGAACAGTGCCGGAGCGAGGGAAGTTGAGCGTAGCGAAACCCGGATGTCGGGCGCGCTTTCTCTTTGGTTACTTTCTCTTTGCGCGCGCAAAGAGAAAGTGACTCGCCGTAAGGGCGAAAAGGGTAAGCAAGGTTGCTGATAAATCGTGGTCCGTCCCCTATTACCCTTGAAGCGTTACATATGTACGCTTGGACAGGTAATCGGTTTGAGGCCGGGTATTTCCCTGTCGTCATCCTCCACTCCCATCGCAAATCCCCATTGGCCGGCCTGACGCAACGTCAGCCCGTATTTGGTGACCTGATGGGGTGAGTAGGCTCTCGGAGGCGTTAGCAGTCTGCTTGCGGAACGGCCTATCCATTTGCCACGTATTCGGTCATCGGCGAAACAGATGTGCGGCACTTCATCGCTAACTTGCAGCTGCCGTTCAAGGTGGCCATGTGAGCGGTTGGTTCTTGGTGCCACTCGAAGCAGCAGTACATAGGCATAGCCCAACCGACAAGCAAGGTTCCTGCTCAGCGAGTGGTCGTAGTCGACCTTCCACGAACAGGGCGCGAAAACCAGGCGGGCTGTCCTGCGGTATCCCCTGTAGTCCGGCCTAACGTACAGCAATGACAGAATCCCGGCTTTAACCACAAAGGCATTTCGGGTATGGACACGCCTTACCTGGTAAATGCTTCCTCCCAGTGCATGCGCAATGAGCTCCATGGATTTGCCTGCGATGGGAATCGATTGAGGTTGCAGGCTTTGCACTCGTTGGCCCACGAATCTCCAGGTACCTCTTTCGATGATCTTGTTCAGATCGAGCACTGGAAATTCGCTTGGTGAAGGATGCGGCGGAGTTGTTGAGGGCTTTTGCATTGATAAGGATTGTTCTCACCGTTGAAAGGGAACGTTCTTTACCTGGCTAATATGATCGTGCCTACATTTCGCGTTGGTACGCCTTGTTGAGGCGTGCTTCGCGTCCTGCTTTCTGGTTCGTGACAAAGATTAGCTGATATGTCGAGTCGGGGAGTGTTCGACGTAGAGCGTCGAGGCCGCATTCCCACGCGGAGCGTGGGAACTATCAAATGCTTTGGTTTTTGATTTACTTACATGGCTAGCCAGGCGACTCGGTCCTCGAATCCCGTCTGGAGGCCGCGCTTTCTCTTTGGTTACTTTCTCTTTTGCGCGAGCAAAGAGAAAGTGACTCGCCGCAAGGGCGAGAAGGGTAATAGAGGGCTGTTATAAATCGTGGTTTGTCCCCGATTTGCCGGTTTAAACATACAAAAAAGCCCCGGCATAAATGCTGGGGCTCCGGTCTACTCAGTTCGGGGTCGAACGGTAGTGTTCCGGCACCTTGACGGTTTTACCGTCAGAAGTTTTACGGGTATGAGAAGGTACATGGACCTTCTTCTTACCTTCTTGGGTCTTGGCCATTGGCTAGTCCTCGTTTGTCGCTAACCGCTTGACGGTGGCAGATTCACAAGTAGACTGCGCCGTGTTGTAGAGGGCAGTCATCTGTCCACACTCCTTCGACGATGGTTGCTTGTCGTTAAGGAGATTTAACACCCAGAGCCGCAAACTCTGGGTGTTTTCATTTCTACTGCGCTTTCTTGCGTCTACAACCGCTCCCGTCCTTGGGAGTGTCACAGGCTCCGTTTATCAATCCCAGCTCAACGCCCCACCAGTCTGATACTCAATAACCCGCGTTTCGAAGAAGTTCTTCTCCTTCTTCAGGTCCATGATTTCCGACATCCATGGGAACGGGTTAGACGTACCTGGGTACTCTTCCTTCAAACCGATCTGGGTCAGACGACGGTTGGCGATAAATTTGAGGTAGTCCTCCATCATCGCCGCGTTCATGCCCAGTACGCCGCGCGGCATGGTGTCGCGTGCGTATTCGATTTCCAGTTGGGTGCCCTGGAGGATCATCTGGGTGGCTTCGTCTTTGAGCTGGGCATCCCACAGGTGTGGGTTTTCGATCTTGATCTGGTTGATCACGTCGATGCCGAAGTTCAAGTGCATGGACTCGTCACGCAGGATGTATTGGAACTGCTCGGCGACGCCGGTCATCTTGTTGCGGCGACCCATAGAGAGGATCTGGGTGAAGCCGCAATAGAAGAAGATGCCTTCCAGTACGCAGTAGTAGGCGATCAGGTTGCGCAGTAGTTCTTTGTCGGTCTCAACCGTGCCGGTGTTGAAGGTCGGGTCGGAGATCGAGCGGGTGTACTTGAGGCCCCAGCTGGCTTTCTTCGCGACCGATGGAATCTCGTGGTACATGTTGAAGATCGCGCCTTCATCCATGCCTAGCGATTCGATGCAGTACTGGTAGGCGTGGGTGTGGATCGCCTCTTCGAAGGTCTGGCGCAGGATGTACTGGCGGCACTCCGGATTGGTGATCAGGCGGTACACGGCCAGGGCGAGGTTGTTGGCAACCAGGCTGTCGGCGGTGGAGAAGAAGCCGAGGTTGCGCATGACGATGCGGCGCTCGTCGTCGGTCAGGCCGTCCGGGGTTTTCCACAACGCGATGTCCGCGTTCATGTTTACTTCCTGCGGCATCCAGTGGTTGGCGCAACCATCCAGATACTTCTGCCAGGCCCAGTCGTACTTGAACGGTACGAGCTGGTTGAGGTCGGCGCGGCAGTTGATCATGCGTTTTTCGTCGACGGCTACGCGCGCGGCGGTGCCTTCCAGCTCGGCCAGGCCTTCGGCGATGTCGAGTTGGTCGAGCGAGGCTTTGGCACGGGCTACGGCGTCGCTGTCGTCAGCGGCTACGGCGCGGGCTTCAACGGCAGCAGCACCGCCGACCTGGTCGAGTTTATCGATGCTCATGTCTGCCAGTTGGGCAGAGGCTTTGTTGGCTACTACGGCGTCGGCGCCGTCTTCCTTGTCAAATTCATCCCAGCTCAGCATGGCTTGGCTCCTGCTTGCGGGCCGGTGGAATAACCGACCTGTGTGGATATACAGTCTTTATTGTGTTCCGTTGCGTACAGCGCGCAAGGGCAAAACGGGTACCGCTGGTCGGGGCGGCTCTAATGACTGGCCGTTGCCCCGAGGCCCACGCCGGTTAGGGCAGGGGCAGGTAATGAGTGGGGAGGGTGGTGTTGCTTGCCCTTCTCCCTATACAGCTGTGTTGCTTGTGCTCTTTGCTCGACGTTCAAGCGTGTAGCTGAGCGAGTGAGCGCTAGGCGCCTGGTCGGTTGGAACCCCTGAGCATACGACTGTATGTGATGGGGGCCGACCTACCAGGCAACAACGCGCGCGCCGCTCAGATCCGCGCGCTTATTGGCACGCCTCGCAGTCTGGCTCGTCGATGGCACAGGCCTTTGGTACTGGAGCTGGGCCTGCGCTCATTTCCACTTCCGGGGCCTTGGCCGGTGCTGCGCTCAGGCCATCGCTGCCACCACTGGACACGGCGTTCAGCTTGCCGGTGTTGATGGTGGACTTCTCGGTGCTGGTCGCGGCCAGGGCACGGAGGTAGTAGGTGGTTTTCAGGCCACGGTACCAAGCCATGCGGTAGGTCACGTCGAGCTTCTTGCCCGATGCACCGGCGATATACAGGTTCAGCGACTGCGCCTGGTCGATCCACTTCTGGCGGCGGCTGGCGGCGTCAACGATCCACTTGGTGTCGACTTCGAACGCGGTGGCGTAGAGGTCTTTCAGCTCTTGCGGGATGCGCTCGATCTGCTGTACCGAACCGTCGTAGTACTTGAGGTCGTTGATCATCACCGAGTCCCACAGACCGCGAGCCTTGAGGTCGCGAACCAGGTACGGGTTGATCACGGTGAATTGGCGATGGTGGCGGTCGGTGCGATGGCCATGATGTTGGAGTTACGGATGCCTTTCTGCACACGGGCACGTACCGGGGCCCAGTCCAGGGATTCGGTCAGGTCGACGTCGATGTATTTCTGGCCGCGCTGCTCGATCAGGATCTGCTGCGAGTCGAGTGGCAGGATGCCCTTGCTCCACAGCGAACCTTCGAAGGTGGAGTAGGCGCCGCGCTCGTCGGCCAGGTCACAGGAGGCCTGGATGGCGTAGTAGCTGACCGCTTCCATCGACTTGTCGGCAAATTCCACAGCGGCGTCGGAGCCGTATGGGATGTGCTGCAGGTACAGAGCGTCCTGGAAACCCATGATGCCGAGGCCGACCGGGCGGTGCTTGAAGTTGGAGTTCTTCGCCTGGGGCACCGAGTAGTAGTTGATGTCGATAACGTTATCGAGCATGCGCACGGCGACCTTGATGGTCTTTTCCAGCTTGGCGGTGTCCAGCTTGCCGTCGACGATGTGGTTCGGCAGGTTCACGGAACCCAGGTTGCACACGGCGATTTCGTCGGCGTTGGTGTTCAGGGTGATCTCGGTGCACAGGTTCGAGCTGTGTACCACGCCCACGTGCTGCTGCGGGCTGCGCAGGTTGCATGGGTCTTTGAAGGTCAGCCATGGGTGGCCGGTTTCGAACAGCATCGAGAGCATCTTGCGCCACAGGTCTTTGGCTTGGATGGTCTTGAACAGCTTGATCTTGCCGCCGTACTGGGTCAGGGCTTCGTAGTACTCGTAGCGCTCTTCGAAGGCTTTGCCGGTCAGGTCGTGCAGATCTGGCACTTCGGATGGGCTGAACAGGGTCCACTGGCCATCGTCGAACACGCGCTTCATGAACAGGTCTGGAATCCAGTTGGCGGTGTTCATGTCGTGGGTGCGGCGACGGTCGTCACCGGTGTTCTTACGCAGCTCTATGAACTCTTCGATGTCCATGTGCCAGGTTTCCAGGTAGGCGCAGACCGCGCCCTTGCGCTTGCCGCCCTGGTTAACTGCTACTGCGGTGTCGTTGACCACTTTGAGGAACGGTACAACGCCTTGCGACTTGCCGTTGGTGCCTTTGATGTAGGCGCCCAGAGCACGTACTGGGGTCCAGTCGTTGCCCAGACCGCCGGCAAACTTGGACAGCATGGCGTTGTCGTGGATGGCGTTGTAGATGCCCGACAGGTCATCCGGCACGGTGGTCAGGTAGCACGACGACAGCTGCGGACGCAGGGTGCCTGCGTTGAACAGGGTCGGCGTCGAGGCCATGTAGTCGAAGGACGACAACAGGTTGTAGAACTCGATGGCGCGGTCTTCTTTCTGCTTCTCTTCAATCGCCAGGCCCATGGCCACGCGCATGAAGAATACTTGCGGCAGTTCGAAGCGGGTGCCGTCCTTGTGAATGAAGTAGCGGTCGTAGAGGGTCTGCAGGCCCAGGTAGGTGAACTGCTGATCACGCTCGTGGTTGATCGCTTTGCCGAGTTTTTCCAGGTCAAAGGTGGCTAGCACCGGGTTGAGCAATTCGTACTCGATACCCTTGGCGATGTAAGCAGGCAGAGCCTTGGCGTACAGCTCGCTCATTTCGTGGTGAGTGGCGCTGGTGGCGACACCGAGGAAGCCCAGGCCTTCGGCGCGGATGTTGTCCATCAACAGGCGCGCGGTGACGTAGCTGTAGTTCGGCTCACGCTCAACCAGGGTGCGCGCGGTCATCACCAGGGCGGTGCTGACATCGCTCTGCGCTACGCCGTCGTAGAGGTTCTTCAGGGTTTCTTTCTGGATCAGCTCGCCATCGACTTCCGCCAGGCCTTCGCAGGCTTCGGTGACGATGGTGTTGAGGCGGCCCATGTCCAGCGGCGCAACAGTGCCGTCGAGGTGGGTAACGCGAATGCTTGGGTGCGGTTCGGCAATGTCGGCGGCGCCGGTCTTGCGCGCCTGGCTGCGCGACTCACGGTAGATCACGTAGTCGCGGGCAACTTTCTGCTCGCCGGAACGCATCAGGGCCAGTTCGACCTGATCCTGGATTTCTTCGATATGGATGGTGCCGCCGGACGGCATGCGGCGCTTGAAGGTGGCGCTGACTTGTTCGGTCAGACGCGCGACGGTTTCATGGATACGCGACGAGGCGGCTGCGGTGCCGCCTTCTACGGCGAGAAAGGCCTTGGTGATGGCAACGGTGATCTTGTCATCGGTGTACGGCACCACGGTGCCGTTACGCTTGATCACACGCAGTTGACCCGGCGCGGTGGCGCTCAGGCTCTGGTTGTCATCGGTGGCCTGCGGCGCATTGGCCTGCGGGTTCTCGCGGGAGGTGTCGGTGTGCATGAAAGTCTCCGTTTTTCTTGATTTTAGATGGGCGCTGAGCAGTTGATCAGGGCGCCGTACCTTGGTTCATTCCATTTCAACAACGCCGCGCGAACAGCATTGAGGCCGTTCGTGCGGGACTTGCAAGCAGGGCAGGTAAGGTACGACTAAGTGCCTCCCTGGCTCTTCAAGTCTTGTACAGGCGCTTTGCCTGTACCACTAGATGTTGTGGCATGTCGCGTAATGCGGCCTGCTCTGACCAATGCGTCCTCGCTCTTCTGGCGGTTTAGCTGCCTGATCTGGATCGGTAAAGCTCAAGCGCCCATCTAAGCTGTTTTTTGCACTTTTTTAGTCCGTTGTCTGGACTGTTTTGGGGCAAATGTGCTTGTGTGGTTCTGTGTGCTAAAACCCAATATGTAGGTGTTTGTCGCGCTGGGGATACAAGATAGTGCGGTGTAGGGGTGAAGGCAAGCCGATAAATTATTCGCGCCTGTGGATAAGGCTGTGGGTTACTTTGGGGTAACTTTCGCAAGGCCCCGTAGTTACTGGTGTTGTCCCTGCTAAACCGTTCGTCGTCATGACTTTGGCTTTTTTAGCCACCCTTAAGGTGGTTTTTTAGTCAATCAGATAAACACAATATGTAGTCTTTTTGCTGGTGTGGCTGGCCCGCTCTATTGCGGCGTTTAAGCGAGTTTTTCGGCGTGGCAGCCTGGGCCGTAAACCGCGCTGTGAAGGCAGCGCTGTTCGGGCCGCGTTGCTACAATGCCGACCGTTTTCGTGTTGTCTGGGAGTCCGTTGTGGAGCAGCAGTCGTGGCACATTCTTATTGTCGAAGACGACCAGCGCCTGGCCGAGTTGACCCGTGAGTACCTGCAGGGCAATGGCCTCAACGTGTCCATCGAGATGGACGGCGCGCAGGCCGCCGCGCGGATTCTGCAGGAGCAGCCCGATCTGGTGATTCTCGATCTGATGCTGCCCGGCGAAGACGGTCTGTCGATCTGCCGCAAGGTGCGCGGGCAATACGATGGGCCGATCCTGATGCTCACCGCGCGTACCGATGACATGGACCAGGTGCTGGGCCTGGAGATGGGTGCGGACGACTATGTGTGCAAACCGGTGCGCCCACGCGTGCTGCTGGCGCGCATCCGTGCGCTGCTGCGCCGCCACGAAGGCAGCGAGGCGCAGGTGCCCGGTGAGCGCCGGCGTCTGCAGTTCGGCCCGTTGGTGATCGACAGCGCCATGCGTGAAGCCTGGCTGGGCGCGCAGGGCATCGAGCTGACCAGTGCCGAGTTCGACCTGCTGTGGCTGCTGACCTCCAACGCCGGGCGGATTCTCTCGCGCGAGGAAATCTTCAATGCCCTGCGCGGCATCGAATACGACGGCCAGGACCGTTCCATCGACGTGCGCATTTCGCGCATCCGTCCGAAAATCGGCGACGACCCGATGCATCCCCGGCTGATCAAGACCGTGCGCAGCAAGGGCTATCTGTTTGTGGCCGAAGCGGCTGAAGCGCTGACATGAATTCACTGCCATGAACTCGATCTTCCTGCGCATCTACGGCGGCATGCTCGCCGTGCTGGTGCTCGTTGCGCTGCTCGGCGTTGGCGCGCTGCAGCTGCTTAACGAAGTTCGGGTGGATCAATACCGCGAGCGGCTGGCCCAGGGCACCTTCCGCCTGATGGCCGATAACCTCTCACCGATGGTGGATATCGAGCGGCGCCGCGCGGTGACGCTGTGGGGGCGTTTGCTCGGCATTCCAATGCGCGTCGAGAAGCTGGAAAGTGCCGGGCTGGACAGTGGCGCGCGTAATAGCCTGCGTCGCGGCCAGGTGCTGGTGCAGCAGACCGGCCCGCACGCCGCGCGCATCTTCAGCCAGCTGGATGAACAGCCGTTGCTGCTGATTGCCGATGTGCAGCAGGTCAGCGAACAGCTGGCCCGCGCCACCAGCTTTCTGCTGATCGACGAGCTGGTGCGCTATCCCTGGGATGAACAGCCGCGCCGGCTGGCGGCTTTGAAGCAGGACAAACAGTTCGGTTTCGACCTGCGCCTGGTGCGCCTCGATCAAGCCGACCTCGACCCCGATCAGCGCCGCCGCGTCGACGAAGGCGACACAGTGATGGCTTTGGGCCGCGGTGGCGACAGCATTCATGTGTTCTCCGGCATCGTCGACACGCCTTGGGTGCTGGAAATCGGCCCGCTGTACCAGATGAATCCGTATCCGGCGCAGTGGCTGGTGTTGATCGGCGCGCTGGGCCTGAGCCTGATTGGCTTGATGGTCTATCTGCTGGTGCGCCCGCTGGAGCAGCGCCTGAGCGATCTGGAAGGCGCGGCCACGCATATCGCCAGCGGCCGTCTGGATGCCCGCGTGCCGACCCGTGGCAGCGATTCAGTCGGGCGTTTAGCGGCGGCCTTCAATGCCATGGCCGAGCACTTGCAGCGCTCCCTGAGTATTCAGCGTGAGATGGTCCGCGCGGTGTCCCATGAGCTGCGCACGCCAGTGGCGCGCCTGCGCTTTGGCCTGGAAATGATCGGCGACGCGGAAACCGATGCGGCGCGGCGCAAATATATGGAGGGCATGGACAGCGATATCCAGGACCTCGACAAACTGGTCGACGAGATGCTCACCTACGCGCGCCTGGAGCAGGGTGCGCCGGCGCTGAACTTCCAGCAGGTCGACCTGGGCGAGCTGATCGATCAGGTGATCACCGAGCTGGCGCCGCTGCGCGCCAGCGTGCGGGTCGAACACGGCCCCTCACGCGATTCCCTGGATGGCAGCGGCGCCTGCGTTGAGGCCGAGCTGCGCTACCTGCACCGCGCCCTGCAGAACCTGGTAAGCAATGCCATGCGCCATGCCGAATCACGGGTTCGCGTGAGTTATCAGGTGGGTCAGCAGCGTTGCCGCCTGGATGTTGAAGATGACGGCCCCGGCGTGCCGGAAGAGGCCTGGGAGCGGATCTTTACGCCGTTCCTGCGCCTGGACGACAGCCGCACCCGCGCCTCTGGCGGGCATGGCCTGGGTCTGTCCATCGTGCGCCGCATCACTTACTGGCACGGCGGCCGCGCGCAGATCAGTCGCAGCGAAGAGTTGGGCGGTGCCTGTTTTAGTCTGATCTGGCCGCGTAAGCAGGAATAAACAGCGGCGTTGCGGCCATTGCTATCGCGGTTGGCACGCAACCGGCTTTGCCCTTGTAGGATGGTTGGGCCGCCTAGGTGCAACCCATCAATTGCTTGCGGGTTAGCTTTAGAACGGTGCCGGACACTCGAAGCGCATCCGCTCGCCTGTCTGTGGGTGGGTCAGGCTCAGCATGCTGGCGTGCAGGCATAGGCGCGGGTAGGCGGTCAGGGCTTGTTCGTGGGCGTACAGGCCGTCGCCCAGCAGCGGGTGGCCGATCGACAGCATATGCACGCGCAACTGGTGCGAGCGGCCGGTGATCGGCGTCAGTTCAACGCGGCAGTAGTCGCCACAGCGCTCCAGCACTTTCCAGTAGGTCAGCGCGTGTTTGCCTTGCTCATGGTCGACCACGTGGCGCGGTTTGGTGGGCGGGTCGTAGCGCAGCGGCAGGTCGATGCTGCCACTGTCCAGCTCGGGTTGGCCCCAGCACAGCGCGGTGTAGGCCTTCTCGGTTTCGCGGTCGTGGAACTGGCGGGACAGCTCACGATGGCTGTCGGCGTCGCGAGCCAGGACGATAATCCCCGAAGTTTCCCAGTCCAGGCGATGGACGATACGCGCTTCCGGGTAACCGTTTTCCTGCAGGCGGGTGACCAGGCAATCGCGGTTGTCCTCGGCGCGGCCGGGCACCGAGAGCAGCAGGGTGGGTTTGTTGATCACCAGCAGGGCGGCGTCCTGGTGGAGAATTTCGACATTCGACAGCGGCATGGGTTTTCCACAAATAGAAACGGCGGCCTGGGCCGCCGTTGCATGCTCTCAACCAATTAACGGTCGGGGAGCGTGATGTTGAGTTCCAGAATGGAACAGCTGCCCTGGTTTTCCAGTGCAACCTGTACTTGATCCGAGTCGATATTCACGTACTTGCGGATCACCTCGACCAGTTCTTGCTGCAGGGCCGGCAGGTAGTCCGGCTGGCTGCGCTGGCCGCGCTCGTGGGCGACGATGATTTGCAGACGCTCTTTCGCAATGGACGCTGTGGTTTCTTTCTTGCGCTCACGAAAGAAGTCAAAAATGTTCATTCACGACCTCCAAACAGGCGTTGCATGAATCCCTTCTTCTGCACATCGAGGAACCGATGTGCCACTTCCTTGCCCAGCAGGCGGTCAACCGCGTCGCTGTAGGCCTGGCCCGCGTCGCTCTGGTCATCGAGGATCACCGGCACGCCCTGGTTCGAGGCCTTGAGTACGGCTTGCGACTCAGGAATCACGCCGAGCAGGCGGATGGCGAGGATTTCCTCGACGTCTTCGACGCCGAGCATTTCGCCTTTTACCACGCGCTCAGGGTTGTAGCGGGTCAGCAGCAGGTGTTCCTTGATCGGCTCTTCGCCTTTCTCGGCGCGGCGCGATTTGCTCGCCAACAGGCCGAGCATGCGGTCCGAGTCACGTACCGAGGACACTTCCGGGTTGGTCACGACAATCGCTTCATCGGCGAAGTACATGGCCAGGTGTGCGCCTTTTTCGATACCGGCCGGCGAGTCGCAGACCACGTATTCGAAGGTTTCGCGCAGCTCATTAATGATTTTCTCGACGCCTTCCTGGGTCAGTGCGTCTTTGTCACGGGTCTGGCTGGCAGCCAGCACGTAGAGGTTTTCCAGGCGCTTGTCTTTGATCAGCGCTTGCGACAGGGTCGCTTCGCCGTTGACCACGTTGACGAAGTCGTACACCACGCGGCGTTCGCAGCCCATGATCAGGTCGAGGTTGCGCAGGCCGACGTCGAAGTCGACGATGACAGTCTTGTGCCCGCGCAGGGCGAGGCCGGTACCGATGGCAGCGCTGGTGGTGGTTTTACCGACGCCACCTTTGCCGGACGTAACAACGAGGATCTTGGCCAAGGTGATTCACCCCAAAATGTAGAAAAAACGCAGGTTTCCGTGGCCTATCTCAGGCTTCCGGGTGCCCTGTCTGTGTCCTTGAAAAGTGGCGGCAGTATCCGTTAAAGGCGGGTGATGTTCAACACGTCACCCGACAGGCTGACATGCACCGCTTCGCCCCAGAGTGGGTCGCGGCGCAAGTCTTCGGCCACCTTGTACTGGCCGGCGATGGAGAGCAGTTCTGCGCCCATCTGCTGGCAGAAAATCCGCGCCTTGAGATTGCCCTTAATGCCGGCCAGTGCTCGGCCGCGCATCGGTGCGTAAACATGGATGTTGCCATCGGCGAGAAGTTCCGCGCCGGCGCTGACCGGGGCCAGGACGATCAGGTCGCCGCCCTGGGCATACACCTGTTGGCCGCCGCGCACTGGGCTGGTGATGATTTTGCTCGGTTTGAATTCGGGTTCGGCAGGCTTTTCCGGCTTCAGTGGCGCGAGGTCGATAGGCCGCTCGCGGGCGCCGGACGGCGGCAGTACGGGCAAATCCAGCGCTTCGGCGGCCGCTATATCGGCTTCGCGATTGGCGCGGATCGCCAGGGTGCGCAGGCCATGCTTGCGGCAGACCGCCATCAGCTCGGCCAGATCCAGCACACCTTCGCCTTCCGGCAGCTTGTCCAGGGCCAGCACCAGCGGGGTATTGCTGAAGAAGGCCGGGGCCAGGGCGACTTTTTCGCTGAGCTGCTGGTCGAGGCGGGCGAGGTCGTTGTGCGCCAGCTCCATCACGGTGATCGCCAGCATGCTGCCTTTAAGCTGGAATACGGGGTCTTGCTCGAGGAGATCGGCTTGGCTCATGGTCTGCCTGATACGGCCCTTATTTAGAAACTGGGGGAAAAGTAAGCCGGACTTATAGCGAGAACGCCGCGCGCTCGCAAGTTGCGCGCCGCGAAACCAGGCGGCGGACAAACTCCTGATAGAATGCCGCGCTTTATTGCGTGCCTCGGACCTGTTTTATGGATCGCCCTGTATTTCGCGCTTATTTCCTGCATCCACGTTTCTGGCTGTTGTGGCTGGGCCTGGGCCTGCTGTGGCTGATCGCCCAGCTGCCTTATAAGGTGCTGCTGTGGTTGGGGCGCTGTCTGGGCCGCGTGATGTATCGCTTGGCCAGTTCGCGGCGCAAGATCGCTGCTCGCAACCTGGAGCTGTGCTTTCCGCAGATGTCCGCCGCCGAGCGCGAAGCGCTATTAAAGGAAAACTTCGCTTCTACCGGGATTACCTTCTTTGAAATGGCCATTGCCTGGTGGTGGCCCGCCGAGCGCCTGCGCCGCCTGGGCAGCATCGAAGGGCTGGAGCATTTGCGTCAGGCCGAGGCCGATGGCCAGGGCGTGATCCTGATGGCGCTGCATTTCACCACCCTGGAAATGGGCGGCGGCCTGCTTGGCATGGCTCAGAACATGTACGGCATGTACCGCCCGCACAAAAATCCGCTGTTCGACTACGTGCAGCGTTGTGGTCGCGAGCAGCGCCTGCTCGGCGTGATTGGTCGTGATGATGTGCGCGGCATGCTCAAACTGCTGCGTGCCGGTGGCGTGGTCTGGTACGCGCCGGATCAGGACTACGGTGCCCAGCGCAGCGTGTTCGTGCCGTTGTTCGGCACCCAGGCAGCCACCGTCACCGCCACCAGCAAGTTCGCCCGCATGGGCCGCGCCCAGGTGATTCCCTTTACCCAGCAGCGCCTGCCCGATGGTCAGGGTTATCGTCTGGTGATTCATCCGCCGCTGGCGGATTTTCCCACTGAGAGCGAAGAGGCAGACTGCCTGCGGGTCAATCAGTGGATCGAGCAAGCCATCAGTGTCTGCCCCGAGCAATACCTGTGGGCGCATCGGCGCTTCAAGACTCGCCCCGAAGGCGAGCCGAAGCTATATAAAAAGAAACGTTAGCTTCTGGCTTGGCCCGCCATCCAATTGGCGGGTTGTTCGGTTGAAGTTGGTTTTCTTGGCACCCGATGGTTCCGTGTGCGCCTGACAGGCTCCTATACTGGCTAAAAAACAGTGGAAGTAGTCTATGTCGCACACTGCTCCAACCAGTCAGCCGGTTACCGGGCTGATTCTATCCGGCGGTGGCGCACGGGCGGCCTATCAGGTGGGGGTGCTGGCGGCGATTGCCGACCTACTGCCCAATGCGGCGCACAATCCTTTTCCGGTCATCGTCGGCACCTCGGCAGGTGCGATCAATGCAGTGGGTCTGGCCTGCGGGGCGTTGCATTTCACTGAAGCCGTGCGTCGGCTGACCAGCGTCTGGCAGGGCTTTCATACTCATCAGGTGTATCGCAGCGATTGGCCGGGCGTGCTACGTCAGGCCAGCCGCTTTATTGGCCATAGTTTGCTCGGGCTGGGCGGCCAGGTGCCGGTGGCACTGCTCGACAGCTCGCCGCTGGCCGATCTGCTCGGGCGTGAGCTGGATTTCAGTGGGATTGCCGCCGCAGTGCGCCATCGCCAGTTGCGCGCCGTGGCGGTGACTGCATTCGGTTATGAAACCGGCCAGGCGGTGACCTTTTATCAAGGCCGCGCCACCATCGATCCCTGGTTCCGCCATCGTCGGGTCGGTGTGCCAACCCGTCTAGCGCTTGAACATCTGCTGGCCAGTGCCTCGATTCCGCTGATATTTCCGCCGGTAAAGATTAACCGTGAATACTTCGGCGATGGCGCCGTGCGCCAATCCGCGCCGATCAGCCCGGCCCTGCATTTGGGGGCGACGCGGGTGCTGGTGGTTGGCGTCAGTGGCAATCCGGCCGGTGCGCAAGCGCCGGTGCCAGTGGTGCGGCCGCAGCACAGTCGGCCGCCGAGCCTGGCGCAGATCAGCGGGCATATGCTCAACAGCACCTTTATTGACAGCCTGGAAAGCGATATCGAGCTGCTTGAACGGCTTAATCAGATGGGCCGGCTGATTCCCGCCGAAAGCCATCCGCGCGGCCTGGGTCTCAAACCGGTGGATGTGCTGGTAATTTCCCCCAGCCAGCCGCTGGACCTGATCGCCGCGCGCCATCGGCATGAACTGCCCAAGGCGTTGCGTCTGTTTCTGCGCGGCCCAGGGGCGACCAAGGCCAGCGGCGCCGGGGTGCTGAGCTACCTGCTGTTCGAGCCAGGCTACTGCAACGAGCTGATCGAGCTGGGTTACCAGGACGCCATGGCGCAGAAAGCCCGCCTGATCGAGTTTCTCTGCCTGGACAGCCCGCCGGTGCCGGCGGTAATCCCCGTACCTGCGTAAAACCGGGTGGCCGCCGTGGATGGCCGGCCATAAAAAATAACTGGGAGTTATTTTTAACGTCGCGTAGCGACGGCCCACAGGGTAGCCGTCATGGACAGCGGGCCATAAAAAATGACCGGGAGTCATTTTTAACGTCGCGTAGCGACGGCCCGAAGGGTGGCCGCCATGGATGGCAGGCCATAAAAATCCTTTTCCGCTCTGCCGATAAAACCGCGCCAAGGCGGGTGGCTGCATTTAAACTGCGCCTTCCCGATGCTTTCTGTCGCATTTGCGAAAGCTGCGGTTTTCCTCGGGTTGGCGCTATAAGAAGTTGTCGCATGGCGGCAATGCCGGCCCCGGATCAGTCCCTACAATCCTTCACATCGCCTGCTATTGAATGCAGGTGTTCCTCGTCAGGAGAGCTCAGATGTCCGTTCAGCACGACCCGGTGCAACGCGCCGATTTCGACCAGGTGATGGTGCCCAACTACGCACCCGCTGCCTTTATTCCAGTACGTGGCGCCGGTTCGCGCGTGTGGGATCAAAGCGGTCGTGAGCTGATCGACTTTGCCGGCGGCATTGCCGTCAACGTGCTGGGTCACGCCCATCCGGCGCTGGTCAAGGCGCTCACCGAGCAGGCCGGTAACCTCTGGCACGTATCCAATGTGTTCACCAACGAGCCGGCCCTGCGCCTGGCCAAGAAGCTGATCGACGCCACCTTCGCCGAGCGCGTGTTCTTCTGTAACTCTGGCGCCGAAGCCAACGAGGCCGCGTTCAAGCTGGCCCGTCGAGTGGCGTTCGATAAGTTCGGCGAAGACAAATGCGAAATCATCGCCGCGACCAACAGCTTCCACGGTCGCACCCTGTTTACCGTCAGCGTCGGCGGTCAGCCGAAGTATTCCGACGGTTTCGGTCCGAAGATCCAGGGCATCAGCCACATTCCTTATAACGATATCGAGGCGCTGAAGGCTGCGGTATCCGACAAGACCTGCGCCGTGGTGCTGGAGCCGATTCAGGGTGAGGGCGGCGTGCTGCCGGCTGACCTGGCATACCTGCAAGCGGCCCGCGAGCTGTGCGACAAGCACAATGCGCTGCTGGTGTTCGACGAAGTGCAGAGCGGCATGGGCCGCAGTGGCGAGCTGTTCGCCTATATGCACTACGGCGTGACCCCGGACATCCTCTCCAGCGCCAAGAGCCTGGGCGGCGGTTTCCCGATTGGCGCGATGCTCACCACCAGCGAGCTGGCCAAGCACCTGGCCGTCGGCACCCACGGCACCACTTACGGCGGCAACCCGCTGGCCTGCGCGGTGGGTGAGGCGGTGATCGACACCATCAACACCCCTGAGGTGCTGGCAGGCGTTAAAGCTAAGCATCAGCGTTTCAAAACCAAGCTGGAGCAGATCGGCCAGCAATACGGCGTATTTAGCGAAGTGCGCGGTCTCGGTCTGCTGATCGGTGCGGTGCTGTCCGATGCCTGGAAAGGCAAGGCCAAGGCAATTCTCGATGCTGCGGCAGTGGACGGCGTGATGGTGCTGCAGGCCAGCCCCGATGTGGTGCGTTTCGCTCCAAGCCTGGTGGTTGAAGACGCCGATATCGATGAAGGTCTGGCGCGTTTCGAACGTGCCGTGGCCAAGCTGGCTCAAGCCTGATTGCCGGCCTGATCTGTCGTTAACGCGGCGGATCAGGCTGCGCCCGCTCGACCCACGGATGGGTTGAGCTAACAGCAAGGAAGCCCGTCTCTGTGTGTGCCGCAGCGTTTGTTGCGGTTTTCTCTAGGCCGCCCGGTTTGGGCTGCTTGGAGCTTTTATCAAAAGGAGTGGCACCATGCTGGTGATGCGCCCCGCGCAAATGGCCGACCTCACTGAAGTGCAGCGTCTCGCCGCGGACAGCCCGGTTGGTGTGACTTCACTGCCGGACGACGCTGATCGTCTGCGCGAAAAGATTGCTGCCTCGGAGGCCTCGTTTTCCGCCGAAGTCAGCTTCAACGGTGAAGAAAGCTACTTCTTCGTTCTCGAGGACACTGAGAGCGGCCGCCTGGTCGGCTGCTCCGGCATCGTCGCTTCGGCCGGCTATTCCGAGCCGTTCTACAGCTTTCGTAACGAAACCTTCGTGCACAACTCCCGCGAGCTGAAGATCCATAACAAGATCCACGTGCTCTCGCTGTGCCACGACCTCACCGGCAACAGCCTGCTGACCAGCTTCTACGTCGAGCGGCCGCTGGTGAACACCGCCTGGTCGGAACTCAATTCGCGCGGCCGCCTGCTGTTTCTCGCCAACCACCCGGAGCGCTTTGCCGATGCGCTGGTGGTGGAGATCGTCGGTTACAGCGACGAGGCCGGTGATTCGCCGTTCTGGGATGCCGTGGGGCGCAACTTCTTCGACATGAACTACACCGAGGCCGAGCGCCTGTGTGGTCTGAAGAGCCGCACCTTTCTCGCCGAGCTGATGCCGCATTACCCGATCTACGTGCCGCTGCTGCCCGATGAGGCGCAAGAAGCCATGGGTCAGGTGCATCCACGGGCGCAGATCAGCTTCGACATTCTGATGCGTGAAGGCTTCGAGACCGACCACTACATCGACATCTTCGATGGTGGCCCGACCCTGCATGCGCGCACCTCGGGCATCCGCTCGATTGCCCAGAGCCGCGTGGTGCCGCTGCGTATCGGCGAGCCGGTCAAAGGCGGCCGGCCGTACCTGGTGAGTAACGGCCAGCTGCAGGATTTCCGCGCCATCGTTGTGGATCTTGATTGGGTGCCTGGCAAGCCGGTCACCCTGAGTTTGGCGGCCGCCGAGGCCCTGGGCGTCGGCGAAGGCGTCAGCGTACGCCTGGTTGCGGTTTAAGGAGTTAGCGCATGATCGTTCGTCCCGTCCGCAGCGCCGATCTGCCGGCCCTGTTCCAGCTGGCGCGCAGTACCGGCGCTGGTTTGACTACGCTGCCCGCCAATGAGGAGCGCTTGGCGCACCGCGTTGGCTGGGCCGAGAAAACCTTCCGTGGCGAAGCCGCGCGTGCCGATGCCGACTACCTGTTCGTGCTCGAAGACGACAACGGTGAGGTGGTTGGTATCTCCGCCGTCGCTGGCGCCGTTGGCCTGCGCGAGCCCTGGTACAACTACCGGGTCGGCTTGACCGTCAGCGCCTCGCAGGAGCTGCAGATCCACCGCCAGGTGCCTACGCTGTTTCTGGCCAACGACCTGACCGGCAACTCCGAGCTGTGCTCGCTGTTTTTGCGCAGTGACCAGCGCAGTGGCCTGAATGGTCGGCTGCTATCGAAGGCGCGCTTTCTGTTTATCGCCGAATTCCGCGAGCTGTTCGGCGACAAGGTGATTGCCGAGATGCGCGGCATGTCCGATGAGCAGGGCCGTTCGCCGTTCTGGGAAAGCCTCGGTCGGCACTTCTTCAAGATGGAGTTCAGCCAGGCTGACTACCTCACCGGCGTGGGCAACAAGGCCTTTATCGCCGAGCTGATGCCCAAGTTTCCGCTCTATACCTGCTTCCTCTCGGAGGACGCGCGCAACATCATCGGTCGCGTTCACCCGGACACCGAGCCGGCGCTGGCGATGCTCAAGGGCGAGGGTTTCAGCTATCAGGGCTATGTCGACATCTTCGACGCCGGCCCGGCTATCGAAGCGCAGACCGCGAAGATCCGCGCCGTGCAGGACAGCCAGGTGCTGGTGCTGGCCGTCGGCACCCCGGGCGATGACGCGCCACGTTTCCTGATTCACAACCGCAAGCGCGAAGACTGCCGGATTACCGCAGCGCCGGCGCGCCTGGCCGCGGGGACCCTGGTGGTCGATGCGCAAACCGCCAAGCGCCTGCAGATGTCGGCGGGCGATCAGGTGCGTGCGGTCGCGGTTTCCGCCCGCGGCTAAAGGCTGCTTGCCCAAGTAGTGCGACGCAGCTGTCTCTATTTGCCGATCCGGCGCAGGCCGGGTCTACACCTTGCTGGGAGTGATAAAACAAGATGAGCACTCATTACATTGCCGGGGCCTGGCACGCAGGCCAGGGTGAAACCCTGGAATCGCTCAACCCGGTCAGCCAGGAAGCCATCTGGCAAGGTCAGGCGGCCAGCGCCGCACAGGTTGACGCTGCCGTACAGGCCGCCCGCGGCGCATTCCCAGCCTGGGCCTCGCGCTCGCTTGATGAACGCATCGCCGTGCTCGAGCAGTTTGCCGCCACCCTGAAAAGCCATGCCGATGCCCTCGGCCACTGCATTGGCGAAGAAACCGGCAAGCCGCTGTGGGAAACCGCCACCGAAGTCACCAGCATGGTCAACAAGGTCACCATCTCCATCCAGAGCTACCGCGAGCGCACTGGCGAGAAGAGCGGCCCACTGGCCGATGCCACCGCTGTGCTGCGGCACAAGCCGCATGGCGTGGTCGCGGTGTTCGGCCCGTACAACTTCCCCGGTCATCTGCCCAACGGCCATATCGTGCCAGCGCTTTTGGCGGGTAACTGCGTGGTGTTCAAGCCTAGCGAGCTGACTCCGAAAGTCGCCGAGCTGACCGTCAAGTGCTGGATCGAAGCCGGCTTGCCAGCAGGTGTGCTCAACCTGGTGCAAGGTGCGCGCGATACTGGTGTGGCCCTGGCTGCGCATGACGGCATCGACGGTTTGTTCTTCACCGGCTCCAGCCGTACCGGCAACCTGCTGCACAACCAGTTCGCCGGTCGTCCGGACAAGATTCTCGCCCTGGAAATGGGCGGCAACAATCCGCTGGTGGTTGATCAGGTCTCTGATCTCAATGCAGCCGTGTACACCATCATTCAGTCAGCCTTTATCTCTGCCGGCCAGCGCTGCACCTGTGCGCGCCGCCTGCTGGTGCCGCAAGGTGCTTGGGGCGATAGCCTGTTGGAGCGCCTGGTAGAGGTGTCGGCCAGCATCAAGGTCGGCAGTTTCGACGCCCAGCCAGCGCCTTTTATGGGTTCGGTGATTTCCCTGGCCGCCGCGCAGCACCTGATCAAGGCGCAGCAGCATTTGCTGGCTCAGGGCGCCAAACCGCTGCTGGAAATGACTCAGCCGTTGCAGGGCGCGGCCTTGCTCACGCCTGGCATCATTGATGTGACTGAGGTCGCCAATCGTCCGGATGAAGAGTTCTTCGGCCCGCTGCTGCAGGTGATTCGCTACGCCGATTTCGATGCGGCCATCGTTGAGGCTAACAACACCCAATACGGCCTGGCCGCTGGCCTGTTGTCGGACTCCAAGGCGCACTACGAGCAGTTCTGGCTGCAAAGCCGCGCCGGTATCGTCAACTGGAACAAACAGCTGACTGGTGCCGCCAGCACCGCGCCATTCGGCGGTGTGGGTGCCTCTGGCAACCACCGCGCCAGTGCCTATTACGCGGCGGATTATTGCGCCTACCCGGTGGCCTCGCTGGAATCCGACAGCCTGAGCCTGCCCGCCACCCTGACACCCGGAGTTAGCCTGTGAGCAATGCATTTGAAGTGAATTTCGACGGTCTGGTCGGGCCGACTCACAACTATGGTGGCCTGTCCTACGGCAACGTCGCCTCGCAAAGCAACAGCCAGGCCGCGTCCAACCCGAAAGAAGCAGCCAAGCAGGGCCTGGCCAAGATGAAGGCCCTGATGGAAATGGGCTTCAAGCAGGGCGTACTGGCCCCGCAGGAACGCCCGAATGTCGCCGTGCTGCGCAGCCTGGGCTTTACCGGGACTGACGTGCAGGTGATCCAGAAGGCCGCGAAAGACGCCATGCCGCTGCTGGTCGCCAGCTGCTCGGCCTCCAGTATGTGGACGGCCAACGCCTGCACTGTCAGCCCGAGTGCTGACACTGCCGATGGTCGCGTGCATTTCACCGCAGCCAACCTCAACTGCAAATTCCACCGCTCGATCGAACACCCGACCACCAGTCGCGTGCTTGGCGCGATGTTCGCCAATGAGCAGCACTTCGCTCACCACGCGGCTTTGCCGGCAGTCGGTCAGTTCGGTGATGAGGGCGCGGCTAACCACACGCGCTTCTGCAAAGGCTACGGTGATGCTGGCGTAGAGTTCTTCGTATTCGGTCGCAGTGCCTTCGACAGCCGCTTCCCGGCTCCGCAGCGCTACCCGGCGCGGCAGACTCTGGAAGCCTCGCAGGCGGTTGCCCGTCTGCACGGCCTGAGCGATGAGGGCGTGGTTTACGCCCAGCAGACGCCAGCGGTGATCGATCAGGGTGTGTTCCACAACGACGTGATCGCCGTGGGCAATGGCGAGGTGCTGTTCTATCACCAGGACGCCTTCCTCGACACCGACAAAGTACTGGCCGAGCTGAGCGACAAGCTTGCTCGCCGTGGCGGCAACTTCCAGGCCGTATGCGTGCCGCGTGATGCGGTGACGGTGGAGGATGCAGTCAAGTCCTACCTGTTCAACAGCCAGCTGCTCAACCGCGCCGATGGCGGCATGCTGCTGATCGTGCCGGAAGAGTGCCGCAACAACAGCAATGTCTGGCGCTACCTGGAGCAACTGACCAGCGGTAATGGGCCGATTCGCGAGGTCAAGGTGTTCGACCTCAAGCAGAGCATGCAGAACGGCGGTGGCCCGGCGTGCCTGCGCCTGCGCGTTGCGCTCAAGGAGCACGAGCTGGCGGCGGCCAATCAGGGTGTGATCATGACCCCGACCCTGCACGACAGCCTCAACGTCTGGGTCGACAAGCACTACCGTGATCGCCTGAGCGAAAACGACTTGGCTGACCCACAATTGCTCAACGAATGCCGTGCGGCCTTGGATGAACTGACGCAGATCCTTAAACTGGGCGCGGTTTATCCATTCCAATTAGCTTGATTGAGTACTTATTACCATGTCCGACGCCCTGCAACTGATCCTCGAAGACACTGACGGCACCCAGCTGGAAACCTCCTGCACGCGCTTTGCCGTGATCTGGCAGGGCCAGGAAATCTGGTTCCAGCAGGTGGGTAACAACCAGCTGATGATCGGTGTTGACGTGGAGGAGGGCGCTGCCGAGTACGCCAACCTGCTGTTGCGCCCACTGGCCACCAACCTGGTCAGCCTGGAGCTGGAAATGGAAGCCGCTGGTCTGGACGAAGACGACGATCATGTGCACGGCCCTGACTGCAACCACTAAGAGCTCTTTGACGCTCTGAGGAAACGCCCATGCTTGCCCTCGGCAAACTGCTTGAACTGACCCTGGCCGGCCACGAACCGGCAGCGAAGATTCAGCTGACTCCCGAGGGCACGCGTTTGCGTTGGCTGGCCGAAGGCGCGTTGGAAATAACGCCGCCGGTGGCCAGCGATAATGGCCTGGACCTGCTGCTGTCTGCCGGTATCCATGGCAACGAAACCGCGCCCATCGAGTTGCTCGACCGCCTGTTGCAGGGCATTGCCCGCAACCAGTTGAAGCCCCGCGCGCGCATTCTCTTTCTGTTCGGTAATCCCGCCGCCATGCGTAGTGGTGAGCGTTATATCGAGCAGGACATCAACCGTTTGTTCAACGGTCGCCACGATCAGCACACCGGTGCCGAAGCGTTGCGCGCCTGTGATCTGGAACATCTGGCTGCAACCTTCTTCAACAAGCCGGATCGTACTCGTCTGCATTACGACCTGCACACAGCGATTCGCGCGTCGAAGATCGAGCAGTTCGCCCTTTATCCGTTTCAGGAAGGTCGCCCGCGCAGCCAGCGTGAACTGGCGCGCTTGAGCGCTGCCGGGATCGAAGCGGTGCTGCTGCACAATAAAAGCTCAATCACCTTCAGCGCCTACACCTATACCCAGCTAGGGGCGGAAGCCTTTACTCTGGAGCTGGGCAAGGCACGGCCGTTTGGGCAGAACGAGCTGGTTAATCTGGATCTGCTCGAACTGCATCTGCAGGCGCTGATCGAAGGTCGTGAGCCCGAAGGTGCCACTGATGATCTGGGCGAACTCAAGTTATTTGCCGTGGCCCGCGAAGTGATCAAACACAGCGACGCCTTCAAGCTGCACCTGCCGGCCGATATCGAGAACTTCAGCGAACTGCCGCTTGGCTACCTGCTGGCCGAGGATCTGGCCGATACCCGCTGGGTGGTGGATGAGCCGGGTGCACGCATCATCTTCCCTAATCCCAAGGTCAAGAACGGCCTGCGCGCCGGCATCCTGATAGTTCCCGCCGAAGACGTTCAACTGGCCTGAGCCAGTTACGATCTGCTGCGCGTCGGCCCTGCGGCGTTAAAAGCAGACTCGGAATGCTCATGTACAAAAGTACACTCCGCTTCCTCGTCTGTTTTTGCCTTGCATGGCTCTAGCTCGCGAGATCGTATGGCGATTTCTTGGTGCAATCTGTCCTGCGTTTTCTCGCCTGATCTGTACCTTGTTTGCCTGAGTGGCGCGCTTTAGCATCGGGCTTTAGCCCCGTCTAAGGACTGCCCGCCATGCCCGTTATCGACCTGCGCAGCGACACCGTCACCCAGCCGACCCCTGGTATGCGCGAGGCCATGCAGGCCGCCGAACTGGGCGATGACGTATATGGCGAAGACCCTACGGTGAACCGCCTGGAGCAGTTTCTGGCCGCCGAGCTGGGCTTTGCGGCTGCGCTGTTTGTGCCCACCGGCACCATGAGTAATCTGCTCGGGCTGATGGCCCATTGCGCGCGCGGCGACGAATATATCGTCGGCCAGCAGGCGCACACTTATAAATACGAAGGTGGTGGCGCGGCGGTGCTTGGCTCGATCCAGCCGCAGCCGATTGATGGCGAAGCCGATGGCTCGCTGGACCTGGCCAAAGTCGAAGCGGCGATCAAGCAGGATGACTTCCACTTCGCCCGCACCCGCCTGCTGGCGCTGGAAAACACCATGCAGGGCAAGGTGCTGCCGCAGGCCTATTTGCAGGCGGCGCGTGAGTTGACCATGCGACGCGGCCTGGCCCTCCATCTTGACGGCGCGCGTTTGTATAACGCCGCAGTCAAACTGGGCGTGCCGGCGCGGGAGATCACCCAGTACTTCGATTCGGTTTCGGTGTGCCTGTCCAAGGGGCTTGGCGCACCGATTGGCTCGGTGTTGTGTGGCTCGGTCGAGCTTATCGGCAGGGCGCGGCGTCTGCGCAAAATGGTCGGCGGCGGTATGCGTCAGGCCGGCATGCTCGCTGCTGCCGGTTTATATGCCCTGCAGCATCAGGTGGCGCGCCTGGCCGAGGATCACGCCAACGCCGAGCGATTGGCTGCCGGCTTGCGCGAGCTGGGTTATGCGGTGGAGCCGGTGCAGACCAATATGGTCTACGCCCAGGTGGGCGAGCAGGCTGGCGTGCTCAAGGCCTTCTGCGCCGAGCGCGGGATCAAACTCAGCGCCGCACCACGGCTGCGCATGGTCACTCACCTGGATATCTCCACTGCGGATATCGATCAGGTGGTCGCAGCCTTCGCCGAATTTTGCCGGAATTGATTGTATTGGGGCGATGAATAGTTGTTCTCTATCAATAAAGGCACTAGCCCCCTAGCGTAGGCCCGATATAATGCGGCCCTTTGCCGGCTTTGTCGTGGCCGCTGGTTTTTGGAAGATTCCTATGAAAAGCGCAGAAATCCGTGAAGCCTTCCTCAGCTTCTTCGAACAGAAGGGACACACCCGTGTCGCCTCCAGCTCCCTGATTCCGGGCAATGACCCGACCCTGCTGTTCACCAACGCGGGGATGAACCAGTTCAAGGATTGCTTCCTCGGTCTGGAAAAGCGTGCCTACACCCGCGCCGCCACCAGCCAGAAGTGCGTGCGTGCCGGCGGTAAGCACAACGACCTGGAAAACGTCGGTTACACCGCACGTCACCACACCTTCTTCGAAATGCTCGGCAATTTCAGCTTTGGCGACTATTTCAAGCGCGACGCCATTCACTTCGCCTGGGAATTCCTCACCGGCGAAAACTGGCTGAACCTGCCCAAGGAAAAGCTCTGGGTCACGGTCTACGCCACAGACGATGAAGCCTTTGATATCTGGAACAAGGAAATCGGCGTGCCGGCCGAGCGCATGATCCGCATCGGCGACAATAAAGGTGCGCCGTACGCGTCCGACAACTTCTGGACCATGGGCGACACCGGCCCGTGCGGCCCGTGCACCGAGATTTTCTTCGACCACGGCGAGCACATCTGGGGTGGCCCACCTGGCTCGCCAGAAGAAGACGGTGATCGCTATATCGAAATCTGGAACAACGTGTTTATGCAGTTCAACCGGACTGCCGATGGCGTGCTGCACCCGCTGCCGGCACCGAGTGTGGACACCGGCATGGGCCTGGAGCGCGTTAGCGCGGTGCTGCAGCACGTCAACTCGAACTACGAGATCGACCTGTTCCAGAGCCTGCTGAACGCTGCGGCCAAGGCCATTGGCTGCACCAACGAAGCTCAGGCTTCGCTGAAAGTGGTGGCTGACCATATTCGCTCGTGCGGCTTCCTGATCGCCGATGGCGTGACGCCGTCCAACGAAGGCCGTGGCTACGTGCTGCGCCGCATCATCCGTCGCGCCTGCCGTCACGGTAACAAGCTGGGCGCCAAGGGCAGCTTCTTCTACCAGATCGTTGCCGCGTTGGTGGCCGAGATGGGCGATGCCTTCCCAGAGCTTAAACAGCAACAAGCGCATATCGAGCGCGTGCTGAAAACCGAAGAAGAGCAGTTCGCCAAGACTCTGGAGCAGGGTCTGAAGATTCTCGAGCAGGATCTGGCCGAGCTGAAAGGCACGGTGATTCCGGGCGATGTGATCTTCAAACTGTACGACACCTTCGGCTTCCCAATGGACCTCACCGGCGACATCGCCCGTGAGCGCGAGCTGACTCTGGATGAAGAAGGTTTCGAGCGCGAAATGCAGGCGCAGCGCGAGCGCGCCCGTTCTGCCAGCGCGTTCGGCATGGACTACAACAGCCTGGTCAAGGTCGACAGTGACACCGCGTTCCTCGGCTACCAGGGCACCAGCGGCAGCGGCAAGATCATTGCGCTGTTCAAGGCCGGTCAGGCCGTGGACAGTCTGAGTGAAGGCGAGGAGGGCGTTGTGGTCCTCGATCAGACGCCGTTCTATGCCGAATCCGGTGGTCAGGTCGGTGACTGTGGCTTCCTTGAAGGTGCGGGCGTGCGTTTCGATGTGCGCGACACCACCAAGGCTGGCGGCGCATTCCTGCACCACGGCGTTGCGGTCAAAGGCGGTTTGAGTGTCGGCACCTCGGTCAAGGCCGAAGTGGACGCCAGCGTGCGTCAGGCCACTGCGCTCAATCACTCGGCTACCCACTTGCTGCATGCGGCGCTGCGCCAGGTGCTCGGTGAGCACGTGACCCAGAAGGGCTCGTTGGTCGACAGTCAGCGTCTGCGTTTTGACTTCAGCCACTTTGAGGCGATTACCCCGGCTCAGCTGAAAGAGCTGGAAACCATCGTTAACCGTGAAGTGCGCGGCAACAGCGAAGTTGAAACCCTGGAAACCGATATCGAAACCGCCAAGGCCAAAGGTGCCATGGCGCTGTTCGGTGAGAAGTACGGCGATCAGGTGCGTGTACTGAGCATGGGCGGTGACTTCTCTGTTGAGCTGTGTGGTGGCACCCACGTCAAGCGTACCGGCGATATCGGCCTGTTCAAGATCACCAGCGAAAGCGGTGTGGCGGCGGGCGTGCGTCGAATTGAAGCGGTTACCGGTGCTGCGGCGTTTGCTTACCTGAACGGCGCGGAAGAGCAGCTGAAAGAAGCCGCTGCGCTGGTCAAAGGCAGTCGCGACAACCTGCTGGACAAGCTCGCCGGTGTTCTGGAACGCAACCGTCAGCTGGAAAAAGAGCTAGAGCAGCTCAAGGCCAAAGCCGCCAGCGCGGCGGGCAATGACCTGGCGGGTTCGGCTGTCGACGTCAAAGGCATCAAGGTGCTGACTGCGCGTCTCGACGGTCTGGATGGCAAGGCGCTGTTGGCCATGGTCGACCAATTGAAGAACAAGCTTGGCAGCGCGGTGATCCTGCTCGGCGGCGTGCAGGACGACAAGGTCGTGCTGGTGGCCGGCGTGACCCAGGATCTGACCGCCAAGCTGAAAGCCGGTGAGCTGATGAAGCAGGCAGCTGCTGCTGTTGGCGGTAAAGGCGGCGGTCGTCCGGATATGGCTCAGGGCGGCGGCGTTGATGCAGCGGCCCTCGATAGTGCGCTGGCGTTGGCGGTGACTTTCGCCGAGCAGGGTCTGTAAACGCCTGATTCCCCAGGTCTACAGCCTAAGGCCCGGTATACGCCCGGCGGGCCTTGGCAGGGTATTGAGTTATCTGTTTAATGGGCGCCCTTCACGGGCTGAGGCGGCTTTGAAATGGCTTTGATCGTACAGAAATTTGGCGGTACCTCCGTCGGCACTGTTGAGCGTATTCAGCAGGTGGCCGCGAAGGTGAAGAAGTTCCGCGAAAACGGCGATGACATCGTGGTTGTGGTTTCCGCCATGAGCGGTGAAACCAATCGTCTGATCGATCTGGCCAAACAGGTCAGTGATGGTCAGCCGGTACCGCGCGAACTCGACGTGATGGTTTCCACCGGTGAGCAGGTGACGATTGCCCTGCTGGCTATGGCGCTGATCAAGATTGGCGTGCCGGCGGTGTCTTACACCGGCAACCAGGTGCGCATCCTGACTGACAGTGCGCACAACAAAGCGCGCATCCTGCAGATAGATGATCAGAAACTGCGTGCCGACCTCAAGGCCGGTCGTGTGGTGGTGGTTGCGGGTTTCCAGGGTGTTGACGAGCACGGCAATATCACCACCCTTGGTCGCGGCGGTTCCGATACCACGGGTGTGGCGCTGGCTGCTGCGCTGAAGGCCGATGAGTGCCAGATCTACACCGACGTTGATGGTGTCTACACCACCGACCCGCGTGTGGTGCCACAGGCTCAGCGTCTGGAAAAAATCACCTTCGAAGAGATGCTGGAAATGGCCAGCCTCGGTTCCAAGGTGCTGCAGATTCGCTCGGTGGAATTCGCCGGCAAGTACAACGTCCCGCTGCGCGTGCTGCACAGCTTCCAAGAGGGGCCGGGCACCCTCATTACCCTTGATGAAGAGGAATCCATGGAACAGCCGATCATCTCCGGCATCGCTTTCAACCGCGACGAAGCCAAGCTGACCATCCGTGGCGTACCGGACATCCCGGGCGTGGCGTTCAAAATTCTCGGCCCGATCAGTGCTGCGAACATCGAAGTGGACATGATCGTGCAGAACGTTGCGCACGATAACACCACCGATTTCACCTTCACCGTGCACCGCAATGACTACACCGCGGCGCAACAGGTGCTGGAAAACACCGCGCGCGAGCTGGGTGCGCGCGAAGTGATCGGCGACACCAAGATTGCCAAGGTGTCCATCGTCGGCGTTGGCATGCGTTCCCACGCCGGTGTTGCCAGCCGCATGTTCGAAGCACTGGCCAAGGAAAACATCAATATTCAGATGATCTCGACCTCGGAGATCAAAGTCTCCGTGGTCATCGAGGAGAAATATCTGGAGTTGGCGGTGCGCGCCCTGCACACTGCTTTTGAACTGGATGCCCCGGCCCGTCAGGGCGACTGAGGCATTATCCGAAAGGCGCGGTTTATCCCGCGCCTTTTGTCTTTTTGGTTGGCATGAGCAGGAACTTTCTTTCTGCTCACACTAGTCAATACTTGGGTGAAGGCTCTGCTTGAGATGTTCGGGGCTGCCACCATTTTCTTTTTTGCAGACTGTTGTTGTCCTGAACTGAAATCCGTAAGGAGAAAGGAATGCTGATTCTGACTCGCCGGGTCGGAGAGACCCTGATGGTGGGTGACGAAGTCACTGTCACCGTGTTGGGCGTTAAAGGTAATCAGGTGCGCATTGGCGTTAACGCGCCGAAAGAGGTTGCCGTGCACCGCGAAGAAATTTACCAGCGCATCCAGAAAGAGAAAGGCGAAGAACCAAGCCACTAATTTTTATCGAAATTTTGGCTTTGCAAACGGGGAAAACATGGTTATCATGCGCCCCGTGTTGCGGAGAGGTGGCCGAGTGGCCGAAGGCGCTCCCCTGCTAAGGGAGTACATCTCAAAAGGGTGTCGGGGGTTCGAATCCCCCCTTCTCCGCCATTATTTAGTGCTGTAGGCGTTGATTTAGAAGTCTACAGTGCAAGCGTTACATGCACTCATAGCTCAGCTGGATAGAGTACTCGGCTACGAACCGAGCGGTCGGAGGTTCGAATCCTCCTGAGTGCACCAAACCGGAATGGCTTGCAGCGATGCAGGCCATTTTGTTTCAGCCAGCGGTGATCTGGTTAAAAAGCGCCAATTGCACTCATAGCTCAGCTGGATAGAGTACTCGGCTACGAACCGAGCGGTCGGAGGTTCGAATCCTCCTGAGTGCACCAAACAAGAAGGGCCTGCAGCGATGCAGGCCCTTTTTTTATTGCCTGCCATTTATGGCGGCCACCCGGCGGGTCGTCGCTGTGCGAGGTTAAAAATGACTTCCGATCATTTTTTATTCGCCGATTTTCGTTTGGCCTTGCCTTTGACGCAGCCGGCTTCATCGAAGCTGACGTTGCGCTTGTTGCCTTTCTTGCCCTGATAAACGTAGCGCGTCTGGCCGTTCTGCTCGGTGACCTTGTCAGGTTTGCCGAGGCTGCTCTCGACATCGCTGCGGCTCATGCCCAGGCGTATCTGCTGCTTGATGATGGCGGCGCGCCGTTCGCTGCTGTTCAGGTGGTTGCCGCAGCCGTGCTGCTTAACGCCGATCACTGTCAGCTCAGGTTCATCTTTCTTCTTGCTCTCGCGGCTGGCCTTGCGCGGTTTGGCCAATGGCACCGGTTTACCGCTGCCGGGTGTGGGGTTGTAGGCCTGTTGCAGGCTTTGGCTGTGTTCGTTGGGGCAACCCTGGCGGGTGAAGGTGATGTGGCCTTTGGCGTCTTCGCAGCGAAATACGGTTGAGCTGAGTGTGGGCAACGGGCAAAGCAGAATGGCGCAGAAAGCTGCGCAGTGCAGTCCATGCATGGTGCGTCCTCCGTGACGGTCCATGTGCAAGGGTAGTCGATGCCTTTGTCTGCGCCAGGCGTGCCTTTGCCAGTGCCCGGCACGTCGCAGTTACAGATGTGCAAGTGCGCTTAAGTTTGTCGTGCAAGCGCTTGTTCTAGGATTGTTTTTGTCACATGCAAAGCGCCTGGGCGGTGGTATCATTCGCCGCGTCAGCCCCGCCGGGGCTTGTGGAAAACCACCATGGACTTACCCAGTAGTTACTCTGAATCTCGATTGTGCAATCACGTGTTGACTGATTGACCCTCTGTGGCGTGCGCTGCCGCTGGGGGTGGAGCGCGCCATGACTGAAGTAGAAGCAAAAAAGCCGCAAGAAAGCCTGCAAAATCGCCTGGCCCAGGTGGTCGAGCTGTTGCATCGGCACAAGCTGGTCGAAGACCTGACCCATCGTCAGGAAGGCCAGCACCACGACCGGGTGGAAAACCTGGTGCATCGGCAGAACCTCGCCGAATTACAACGCAAGCTCGATGAGCTGCACTCCGCCGACGTTGCCCACATCCTTGAAGCCTTGCCGCTTGATGACCGACTGACGGTCTGGCAACTGGTCAAGGTCGAGCGCGACGGCGACATCCTCCTCGAAGTGTCCGATGCAGTGCGCGAAACCCTGCTCGCGGACATGGACGACCACGAAATTCTCGCGGCCGCCAGGGACATGGACGCCGACGAGCTGGCCGACCTGGCCTCCGAGCTGCCGCGCGATGTCGTGCATGAGTTGATGGAAACCCTCGATGCACAGCAGCGCGAGCGCGTGCGTTCGGCGTTGTCCTATGAGGAAGACCAGGTCGGCGCGCTGATGGACTTCGAGATGGTCACCATCCGCGAAGATGTCAGCCTGGAAGTGGTGTTGCGCTACCTGCGCCGCCTCAAGGAGCTGCCAGGGCATACCGACAAACTGTTTGTGGTCGATTACGACGGCGTGCTCAAGGGTGTGCTGCCGGTCAAGCGTCTGCTGGTCAATGACCCGGAGAAGTTGGTCAGCGAAGTCATGGCCACCGACCCGGTGAGTTTCCATCCCGATGAGGATGGCTATGACGCTGCACAGGCGTTCGAGCGTTACGACCTGATTTCTACGCCTGTGGTAGACAAGAACGGCAAGCTGATCGGCCGTTTGACCATCGATGAAATGGTCGACCTGATCCGTGAGGAGAGCGAAAGCGAAGTCCTCAATATGGCCGGTCTGCGTGAGGAAGAAGACATCTTCGCCTCAGTGTGGAAATCCCTGCGTAACCGCTGGGCCTGGTTGGCGATCAACCTGGTCACGGCCTTTATGGCGTCACGGGTGATCGGCCTGTTCGAAGATTCCATCGAGAAGCTGGTCGCCCTGGCGGCGCTGATGCCGATTGTTGCGGGCATCGGTGGCAACTCGGGTAACCAGACCATCACCATGATCGTGCGCGCCATGGCACTGGATCAGGTCAGTACCGGCAATACCTCGCGGCTGATTCGCAAGGAACTGGGCGTGGGCCTGGTTAACGGTATCGTCTGGGGTGGGGTGATTGGCGTGGTGGCCTACCTGCTCTACGACAGCTGGTCGCTGGGCGTGGTGATGACGGCCGCGATGGTGCTCAACCTGCTGCTGGCCGCGCTGATGGGGGTGTTGATCCCCATGACGCTGGTGCGTATGGGGCGTGATCCAGCCTTGGGCGCCAGTGTGATGATCACTGCGGTAACCGATAGCGGTGGTTTCTTTATCTTCCTGGGCTTGGCCAGTCTGTTCCTGCTCTAGGTCGATGACGCTTTCTCTACAGAAAATGTCTCATCAGCTGGGGTTGGGTTTGCTTCAAACGCTCGTTTCACGCTAAGGTTCGCCAGCTTTGCCCGGGATCAGCTCCCGGGCGCTCCTATCTAATAATTAACGCAGCTCGCACGTAGCTGGTAATGGAGCCAAGATGACCCCTAGTGAACTCCTCCTCGAGGGTGTCGAGCTCATGCTGTTCGGCCTGGGCACCGTATTTCTCTTTCTGATTCTATTGGTGCTGATGATCCGCGTCATGTCGTGGGTTATCGAGCGCTTTGCTGCGAAAGCCCCCATTCCCGTATCTGTGCCATCAGCAGTCAAGCCGGCCTCCGACGAGCCGAGCGCTGATGTGCTAGCCGCTATCCAATCCGCTATTCACCAGCACCGCGCCCGCCGCGGGTGAGCCAGGTTCGACAGGGAGCATCTGTATGACTGCCGTAAAGAAAGCACTCGGAATTACTGATGTGGTGCTGCGTGACGCCCACCAGTCGATCCTGGCCACCCGCGTGCGCCTGGAAGACATGCTGCCGATCGCGCCCAAGCTCGATCAGGTCGGCTTCTGGTCCGTGGAGTCCTGGGGTGGCGCGACCTTTGACTCCTGCATTCGCTACTTGGGCGAAGATCCTTGGCATCGTATCCGCGAGCTGAAGAAAGCCATGCCCAACACCCGTCAGCAAATGCTGCTGCGCGGGCAGAACCTGCTTGGCTACCGCCATTACGCCGATGACGTGGTGGAAAAATTTGTCGAGCGCGCCGCCTTCAATGGCGTCGATGTGTTCCGCGTATTCGACGCGATGAACGATCCGCGCAACCTGCAGACCGCGCTCAAGGCCGTCAAGCAGCTGGGCAAGCACGCTCAGGGCACCATCTCCTACACCACCAGCCCGGTGCATACCCTGGAAATGTGGGTCGATCTGGCCAAGCAGATCGAAGACATGGGCGCCGATTCGGTCGCGATCAAGGACATGGCCGGCATTTTGACGCCCTATACCGCATTTGAGCTGGTGACGCGTCTTAAGGCGACCCTGTCTATCCCCGTTCATATGCAGTGCCATGCCACGGCAGGGCTGTCATCTGTGGCCATTCTTAAGGCCGTGGAAGCAGGCATCGACAATGTCGACACCGCTATTTCCTCGTTGTCGATGACCTATGGCCATTCGCCGACTGAGTCTGTGGTGGCGATGTTCCAGGGTTCCGAGCGCGATACCGGCCTGGATCTGTTGCTGCTTGAAGAGATCGCTGCCTACTTCCGTGAAGTGCGGAAAAAGTACGCCAAGTTCGAGGGCAACCTCAAAGGCGTCGACTCACGCATTCTGGTTGCCCAGGTGCCAGGCGGCATGTTGACCAATATGGAAGGCCAGCTGAAAGAGCAGGGCGCCCAGGACAAGTTCGACGAAGTGCTCGCTGAGATCCCGCGCGTGCGTGAAGACCTCGGCTTTATCCCGCTGGTAACCCCGACCTCGCAGATCGTTGGCACCCAGGCGGTGATCAACGTACTTACCGGTGAGCGTTACAAGTCGATCACCAAGGAAACCGCCGGCATCTTGAAAGGTGAATACGGCGCAGCGCCGGCGCCTTTCAATAAAGAGCTGCAGGCGCGGGTGCTCGATGGTGCTGAAGCGGTTACCTGCCGTCCGGCCGACCTGCTTGAAGCCGAGATGGACAAGCTGACCGCCGAGCTCAAGGGCATTGCCAAAGAGAAAGGCATCAAGCTGGCCACCGATGAAATCGACGACGTGCTGACCTACGCCCTGTTCCCGCAGATCGGCCTGAAGTTTCTGGAAAACCGCGGCAACCCGGCGGCGTTCGAACCGGCGCCGACCGGCAAAGAAGCACCTGCTCGTGAAGCCGGCAAGCCCGAGGTCTACACCGTTGAAGTGGGCGGCAAGTCCTATGTGGTGCAGGTCAACGAGGGCGGTGATATCGAAGGGCTCAAGGCTGTCGGTGGCGGTGCTAATTCTGCTGCGGCAGTAGCTGCGCCAGTTGGCGCCGGCGAGCCGCAGAATGCCCCGCTGGCCGGCAACATCTTCAAGGTACTGGTGCAGCCAGGCCATGCCGTGGAAGAAGGGCAGCTGGTGATCATCCTCGAAGCGATGAAGATGGAAACCGAGATCCGTGCGTTCAAGGCCGGCACCATTGGTGCGGTCAACGTCAAGGTAGGTGATGCGGTGGCGGTGGGCGACAGCCTGCTGACCATCGGTTAAGGGAGCGCGGTAATGGATAAGCTCCTCAAACTTTGGCAGAGCACCGGCCTGTACCACGTCGAGCCGGGTCAGCTGTTTATGATGGCGGTGTGCATCCTGCTGATCTATCTGGCGATCAAGAAGGGCTTTGAGCCGCTGCTGCTGTTGCCGATTGGTTTTGGCGGTCTGCTGGCCAACATCCCGGTGGCCAATATGGCCGAGGGTGCGGGTTTCCTGCACATGATCTACGAGGTGGGTCTGCCTACCAGTATCTTCCCGCTGCTGATCTTCCTCGGCGTCGGCGCCATGACCGACTTCGGGCCGATGCTGGCCAATCCCAAGACCCTGCTGCTCGGGGCTGCGGCGCAGTTCGGGATTTTCGGCACGCTGATGGGCGCGCTGGCGCTGACGGCGTTGGGTATTCCGGGGCTTGAGTTCACTCTCAAGGAGGCTGCTTCCATCGCCATCATCGGCGGTGCCGACGGCCCAACTTCGATTTTCGTGACCTCCAAGCTGGCTCCGCATCTGCTCGGTCCGATTGCCGTGGCGGCCTATGCCTATATGGCGCTGGTGCCGCTGATTCAGCCGCCGATCATGCGCGCACTGACCACCAAAGAAGAGCGCGCCATCGTTATGCAGCAGCTGCGCCCTGTGGGCCAGGCAGAGAAGATTATCTTCCCGATCGTGCTGTGCCTGCTGATCGGCATGCTGCTGCCGGATGCAGCGCCGTTGATCGGCATGTTCGCCCTGGGTAACCTGCTGCGTGAGGCCGGTGTGGTCGAGCGTCTGGCCGACACCTCGCGCAACGCGCTGATCAATATCGTCACCATCTTCCTCGGTCTGACCGTGGGTTCGAAGTTGTCGGCGGATTCCTTCCTGCAGCTGAAAACCCTGGGCATCCTTAGTTTGGGCATGCTGGCGTTCTGCGCCGGTACTGCTGCGGGGGTGTTGATGGCCAAGCTGATGAATATGTTCAGCAGCAACAAGATCAACCCACTGATTGGCTCGGCCGGGGTGTCTGCGGTGCCGATGGCGGCGCGGGTGTCGAACAAGGTTGGACTGGAAGCCAACCCGCAGAACTTCCTGCTGATGCACGCCATGGGCCCGAACGTGGCCGGGGTGATCGGCTCGGCAGTGGCGGCGGGTGTGCTGCTCAGCTTTGTCGGCTGATTAACACGGCCAATAAAAAACCGCCTAAGGGCGGTTTTTTATTGCCTGGCATCCCTGGTTGCCACCTTGCAGGCCGTTGCGGTGCAAGGCTCAAAAGGGCTTCAGGCCATTTTTTATTGGCAGCAAAAAAACCGGCCTAGGCCGGTTTTTTCGTTGTGCAGCGCAGTCAGGCTTCTTCTGCAGCCATCTCGGCGTCGTGAGCAATCAATGCCACCAGGGCATTCTGCTGACGGCGTGACAGCTGGCGGAAGCGTTGCAGCAACTCACGTTCGTGCAAGGACAGATCTGGGCTGTCCAAGCGCATGTTGAGGTCATCACCCAGAGAGCTTTCCTGGAGCATGCTTTGCTCAAGGCGAGCAATGATCTCCGAGTTCATGCTGCGGTGATGGTTGCGTGCGACATCCGCAATACGTTCGCGCATGCCATCGGGCAGACGAACTACGAATTTGTCAGCGGTGCGGCTGGAATAGAGTGCTGGTTTCATAGGGCGCGTACATTAAACCGGTTAGTTTAGGAAAGCGATACTGGCAATGGGCTATAGGATTGTCACCGGTTTGACCACCTATAGCACTAACCGTTCAGCCAGAAAGCCGCTTAGATCAAGTATGACTCTGCAGTCGCGAGGTCGGTAAATTGACGCCAATCGCGTGTCGCATTTTGCGATGGGTAAAGGCGTTATGCCAGCACCAGTCATCAGAAATGCGCCGTGCTATGCAAAAAGCCAGGGAAACCGGCTGCGCGTAGGAAAAACTTCAAGCAATGGTCACGTAAGTGTCACGGCCCATTAATCGGTCTGACACAGGATTTGCCTACCTTGGTCTACACCAGAAGGCGGCTTCACGCCGCGGTGTAACCGCTAATAAAAAGGAGGCATTCCATGAGCGCAGTGATCCGGGTTGAGAGCCTGAACAAAACGTTCGGCCGCAAGCAGGCGCTGTTTGATCTGGCGCTGTCCGTAGAACCCGGTGAAATGGTGGCGCTGATCGGAGCCTCGGGTTCCGGCAAATCGACCTTGCTGCGTCATGTTGCCGGCCTGGCCTGCTGCGATCGCAGCGGCGGTGGCAGCATTCAGGTGCTGGGTCGTGAAGTGCAGGCCGCAGGCCGCCTGAATGGCGAAGTGCGTCGTCTGCGCGCGGACATCGGCTACATCTTTCAGCAGTTCAATCTGGTCGGCCGCCTTAGCGTGCTGCAGAACGTGCTGCTCGGTTGCCTGGGGCGCATGCCGCGCTGGCGAGGCACTCTCGGTCTGTTCAATGCCGAAGAAAAGCAACGTGCGCTGCAGGCCCTGGCCCGTGTCGGTCTGGCGGATCTGGCGCAGCAGCGCGCCTCGACCCTATCCGGCGGCCAGCAGCAGCGCGTGGCGATTGCCCGTGCCCTGTGCCAGCGCGCCAAGGTGATCCTGGCCGACGAACCAATTGCCTCGCTCGATCCCGAGTCAGCACGCAAGGTCATGCAGATTCTTGCCGACATCAACCGCGAAGACGGCACCACCGTGGTGGTCACCCTGCATCAGGTTGACTACGCCATGCGCTATTGCCAGCGCGCCGTGGCGTTGAAAGCGGGGCGTATTCATTACGACGGCGCCGCCGCCGAGCTGCATCCCAACTTCCTTAACGATCTTTACGGGGCCGAGCTGCTAGCCGAGCCGCAAACCGCCGAGAAACCGCGCCGTGCGCGCACGCCAAAAGTCCCGCTGGCTCTGGCCAAGGCCTGAGCCGCATCCCTGTTATGCCAACCCCTGTATGTCCATCTGCACTAGGAGTGCTTTGCATGTTCAAACGTATCAGTCGCGTTCTCGCCGCGTCCACGCTGCTGGCCGGTTCGGTTCTGGGCGCCGCCCAAGCCGCTGAGCAGGAAATCAATTTCGGCATCATCTCCACCGAGTCCTCGCAGAACCTGAAAAGCATGTGGGACCCCTTCCTGGCGGACATGAGCGAGCAGACCGGCCTGAAGATCAAAGCCTTCTTCGCCCCTGACTACGCCGGGATCATTCAGGGCATGCGTTTCGACAAGGTCGACATGGCCTGGTACGGCAACAAGGCCGCGATGGAAGCAGTGGACCGTGCCAATGGGCAGATCTTCGCCCAAACCGTCGCCGCTAACGGCACTCAGGGCTATTACAGCCTGATGGTGGCGCACAAGGACAGCCCGATCAATTCGATCGAAGACATGCTGAAAAACGCCAAGACCCTGACCTTCGCCAACGGCGACCCGAACTCCACTTCGGGCTATCTGGTACCGGGTTACTACGTGTTTGCGCAGAACAATGCCGACGCCAACAAGATCTTCAAGCGTGCGCTCAACGGCAGCCATGAAGTCAACGCCCTGTCGGTGGCGAACAAGCAGGTTGATATCGGCACTTTCAACAGCGAAGGCATGGAGCGTTTGGAAGTGACTGCGCCGGACAAGGCCGCCCAGCTGAAAGTGATCTGGACCTCGCCGCTGATCCCGTCTGACCCGATGGTATGGCGCAAGAACCTGGATGACGCCACCAAGAACAAGCTGCGCGAATTCTTTATGACCTACGGCGACGAGCCGGCTGAGCAGAAAGTTCTGGCAGGTCTGCAGTGGGCCAAGTTCAAGGCTTCTGATGACGATCAGCTGCTGCCGATCCGCCAGCTGGAGCTGTTCAAGAAGCGCACTGAAGTAGCCAACAACGACAAGCTCAACGCCGCTGACAAGCAGGCTCAGCTCAAGGAGCTGGATGCCGAGCTGGCCAAGCTGGAAAAACGCATGGCTGAAATCGCCAAGCAAAGCCCTGCCAGCGCTGGTTAATAGCAGTTCTCGACCCGCCGCCCACGGCGGGTCGTTTTCTTCTGCCGCTTGATTCGAGATGTTGTTATGACCACTTTGACCACCGCACCCACGCCCGACCTGATCGCCAAGCGTTCCTGGCTGCAGCTGATCGGCTGGGGGCTGTTCTTCGTTGTGTTGGCCTGGTCCTGGCAGGGCGCGGAGATGAATCCGCTGGCGCTGATCCGCGACTCCAGCAACATGGCGACCTTTGCCGCGGACTTCTTTCCCCCCGATTTCAGCAACTGGGAGCTGTACCTCAAGGAGATGATCGTCACCGTGCAGATCGCCTTGTGGGGCACGGTGCTGGCGATTGTTCTGGCTATCCCGCTGGGCATTCTCTGCTCGGAAAACATTGTGCCGTGGTGGGTTTACCAGCCGATCCGCCGGGTGATGGACGCCTGCCGCTCAATCAATGAAATGGTCTTCGCCATGCTCTTTGTGGTGGCGGTTGGCCTGGGTCCATTCGCCGGGGTGCTGGCGCTGTTTATCGGCACCACCGGGGTGCTCGCCAAACTCTTTGCCGAGGCGGTCGAGGCCATCGATCCGGGCCCGGTTGAAGGCGTACGCGCCACAGGCGCCAGCGCGCTGCAGGAAGTCATCTACGGGGTGATTCCGCAGGTTCTGCCGCTGTGGATTTCCTACTCGCTGTACCGCTTCGAATCCAACGTGCGCTCGGCCACTGTCGTCGGCATGGTCGGCGCTGGCGGTATCGGGGTGATTCTCTGGGAAGCGATTCGCGGCTTCCAGTTCGCCCAAACCTGCGCCTTGTTGATCGTGATCATCCTGGTGGTCAGCCTGCTGGACATCATCTCGCAGCGCCTGCGCAAACAATTTATCTGACGGAGAGCGGGCATCTGCGGATGCCCTTTATTAGCCATGCACTTGTCTAGACAACCTGAGCCGCTGTACCGCGAATTGGCCGCCGTGCTGCGCGATGAGCTGCAGCGCATGAGCCCTGGCGATTATCTGCCGGCCGAGGTGCAGCTGGCGGCGCGCTTTGCGGTCAACCGCCACACTCTGCGCCGCGCGGTGGATGAGCTCGTGCTCGAAGGCCGCCTGCTACGCCAGCAGGGCAAGGGCACGCGGGTGCTGGCCAAACCGCTGATCTACCCGATGCAGGCCGGCAGTGCCTACAGCGCCTCGCTCTCAGCGCTTGGCCACAAGGTTGAGGCGCAATTGCTGGAAAGCCGCCTGCGTCCGGCCGGTTGCGAGGAGCGTGAATACCTGCAACTGCCCAGTGGCGCGCAACTGCTGGAGCTGAGCACCTTGCGCCTGATTGAAGGCCAGCCCGTCAGCCTGATTCGGCATGCCTTCAGCACCGAACATACCGAGCTGCTCGCCGACTACCAGGGCGGCTCGCTGCGCCACTACCTCAGTCAGCGTGGCCTGCCGCTGACTCGCACCTTCAGCCTGATCGGCGCGCGCCTGCCCAGTCGGGATGAGGCCGCGCGATTGTTGATGCCCCGGCACGCGCCGCTGCTTAGCGTGCAAACCCTTTCCCGCGATCTGGCCGGACGGCCGGTGGAGCTGTCGTTATCGACCAGCCGCGCCGACCGCTTCCAGTACCAGCTCGCCCTTTGATGGAGGCTCGTTGATGAACCGCGCACGACCGCAAAGCAACCTGCTGCACAGCGACCCGCAGATCGCCATTCGCCAGCGCTGGATGGGCGTACTCGCCCGCGCCGGTGGCCAACTGGCGGCTTATGAGTCGGCGTTGAAGGAAGCCGACTACCGCCTGATCCGCGCCCCGGAAATTGGCATGACCCTGGTACGTGGGCGCATGGGTGGCACCGGCAGCCCGTTCAACCTCGGCGAGATGAGCGTGACCCGCTGCGTGGTGCGCCTGGCTGATGGTTGCACCGGTTACAGCTACGTGGCCGGGCGCGACAAGCAGCATGCCGAACTGGCGGCTCTGGCCGACGCGCATTTGCAGGGCAGCGAACAGCCGCACTGGCTGAGCCGACTGATCGAACCCCTGGCAGCTGCACAGCACGCCCAACAGGCGGCCAAGGCTGCCGAAACCGCCACCACTCAGGTGGAATTTTTTACCCTGGTCAGAGGAGAAGACTGATGAACGCTGCGAATAGCTCGCAATGGCTGCAACCGGCCTTCAATGACCCGGTGCTGGACGCGCAAACCAGCTTTCGCAGCGCCCTCAAGGCGCTGGCTGAGCCAGGCCTGATACAACCGCTGAACCGCGCCCTGGCCCTGGAAAACCTCCATCCGGCGACCTACGCCCTGTGCCTGGCGTTTCTCGATGGCGACACGCCGCTGTGGCTGGCGCCGCGTTTCGACACGCCGGCGATCCGCGCCAACCTGGCCTTTCACTGCGGCTGCCCGATTGTCGCCGAGCGCGAATTGGCACTGTTTGCCCTGCTCGATGAAAGCGAGCTGGCGGACCTGTCAGCCTTCGACAATGGCAGCGAGCGCTACCCTGACCAGTCCTGCACTTTGCTGATCCAGCTCGATGCCCTGAGCAATGGCGCAGCGCTGCGCTGGCGCGGGCCGGGGATCAAGGATGTGCGCTGCGTCGAGCTGCCGCTGCCGGCAGCGTTCTGGCAGCAGCGCCAGGCGCGCAGTGCCTTTCCCCGTGGCCTGGATGCCTTCTTCGCCGCTGGCGATCAGGTGATCGGCCTGCCGCGCAGCACCCGCGTGCTGCTGAATGCCGAGGAGGCTGCCTGATGTACGTCGCCGTCAAAGGTGGCGAGCGCGCCATCGACAATGCCCACTTGCTGCTGGCAAAAAAGCGCCGTGGTGATACTGCCATCCCTGAGCTGAGCGTGGCGCAAGTGCGCGAGCAGATGCCGCTGGCGGTGGCACGGGTGATGAGCGAAGGCTCGCTGTACGACCCGCAGCTGGCCGCACTGGCGATCAAACAAGCCGCCGGCGATCTGATGGAGGCGATCTTCCTGCTGCGCGCCTACCGCACCACGCTGCCGCGCTTCGGTGCTAGCGCTGCGCTGGACACCACGCAGATGCAGCTGACCCGCCGCATCTCGGCCACCTTCAAGGACCTGCCCGGCGGCCAATTGCTCGGCCCGACGTTTGATTACAGCCACCGCCTGCTGGATTTCGCCCTGTTGGCCGAAGGTGAGCAACCAGGCCCGCAGATTGATCCGCAGGCTGAACTGTCACCGAGTCCACGGGTACTGGATTTTCTTGCCGATGAAGGCTTGATGGCCCGCGAAATCGATGAGGGCACTGCCGTGCCGGATATCACCCGCGAACCGTTGGACTTTCCCGCCAGCCGTGCCGAGCGTTTGCAGGCGTTGGCCCGAGGCGATGAAGGCTTCCTGTTGGCGCTGGGTTATTCCACCCAGCGCGGCTATGGGCGCAATCACCCCTTTGCCGGGGAGATTCGTATCGGCGAGGTCGAGGTCTGGCTGGAGCCGGAAGAACTCGGCTTTGCCGTACCGCTGGGCGATATCGAAGTCACCGAATGCGAGATGGTCAACCAGTTCGTTGGCGAGAGCGCCGAGCAGGCGCAGTTCACCCGTGGTTACGGCCTGGCTTTTGGCTATGCCGAGCGCAAAGCCATGGGCATGGCCCTGGTCGATCGTTCGCTGCGTGCGGCGGAGTACAACGAAGAGGTCGAGGGTCCGGCGCAGCAGGAAGAGTTCGTGCTGATGCACTGCGACAACGTCGAGGCCGCCGGCTTCGTATCGCACCTGAAATTGCCGCACTACGTCGACTTCCAATCCGAGCTGGAGCTGATCCGCAAACTGCGCAAGCAGGCCAGCGAGCAGCCCGCCGCCGAGGAGCAACGCGCATGAATGCCCAGGCCCAAACACAGTACGCAACTGAGGTCGGCTACAACTTTGCCTACCTGGACGAGCAAACCAAACGCATGATCCGCCGTGGCCTGCTCAAGGCTGTCGCGGTTCCCGGTTATCAGGTGCCCTTCGGTGGCCGTGAGATGCCGCTGCCCTATGGCTGGGGCACCGGCGGCATGCAGCTGACCGCCGCGATTCTTGGCGCTGAGGATGTGCTCAAGGTGATCGACCAGGGCGCGGATGACACCACCAACGCGGTGTCGATCCGGCGCTTCTTCGCCCGCACCGCCGGGGTCAAAACCACCACGCGCACGCCAGAGGCGACGGTGATCCAAACCCGTCACCGCATCCCGGAAACACCGCTGAGCGGCGATCAGATCATGGTCTACCAGGTGCCGATTCCCGAGCCGCTGCGCTTTATCGAGCCCTCGGAAACCGAGACCCGCACCATGCACGCGCTGGAGGATTACGGCGTGATGCACGTGAAGCTGTACGAGGACATCGCCACCTTCGGCCATATCGCCACCAGCTACGCCTACCCGGTGACGGTGGACGAGCGCTACGTGATGGACCCGTCACCGATCCCCAAATTCGACAACCCCAAGTTGCACATGAGTCCGGCGTTGATGTTGTTCGGCGCAGGTCGCGAGAAGCGTTTGTATGCCGTGCCGCCGTTCACCCGGGTGGTCAGTCTGGATTTCGCGGATCACCCGTTCGAGATCCAGCGCTGGGATGAGTGCTGCGCCTTCTGTGGCAGCCAGGATTCCTACCTCGACGAGCTGATTGTCGACGACGCCGGGACCAAGCGCTTCGTCTGCTCTGACACCGATTACTGCATGCAACGCCGTGACCTTGAAGAGGAGGGCGAGCAATGAGTGCTGCCGAGAAAATGCACCTGCACACCGACACGGCGCAGCCGCTGTTCAGCGTGCGCGACCTGACTCGCCTGTACGGCCTGGAGAAGGGCTGCCAGGGCGTGTCGTTTGATCTGTATCCGGGCGAGGTGCTGGGCATTGTCGGCGAGTCCGGTTCGGGCAAGTCGACCCTGCTCAGCCTGCTCTCCGGGCGCTGCCCGCCGGATCGCGGCACGGTCAGTTATCGCGACACAACCGGCAACTGGGTTGATCTGTACAGCGCCAGCGAAGCGCAGCGGCGCACGCTGCTGCGCACCGAGTGGGGCTTTGTCGAGCAGAACCCGCGTGACGGCCTGCGCATGGGCGTGTCTGCTGGGGCCAATATCGGCGAGCGGCTGATGGCTCAGGGCGTGCGCCATTACGGCGAGCTGCGCGCGGCGGGCATCGACTGGCTGAAACAGGTGGAGATCGACCCGCTGCGTATCGACGACTTACCGCGCACCTTCTCCGGTGGCATGCAGCAGCGCTTGCAGATCGCCCGCAACCTGGTTTCCAGTCCACGGCTGATCTTTATGGACGAACCCACCGGCGGCCTCGATGTATCGGTGCAGGCGCGCCTGCTTGACCTGCTGCGCGGCCTGGTGCGCGAGTTGGACCTGGCGGTGGTGATCGTCACTCACGATTTGGCCGTGGCGCGTCTGCTGGCGGACCGGCTGATGGTGATGCGTCGCTCCCATGTGGTCGAGGCCGGTCTCACCGACCAGATTCTCGATGACCCGCAGCATCCCTATTCGCAGTTGCTGGTGTCGTCCGTCCTGCAGCCATGACGTGTGTGCAGCCCGGATTGCATACGGGCTGCCGGTCAATATGAGGTCAATCATGAATACGCTTATCGAGGTCTCCGGCCTCAGCAAGACCTTCACCCTGCATCAGCAGCACGGCGTGGTGCTGAATGTGTTGAGCGGGCTGCATTTCAGCGTGCGCGCCGGCGAGTGCCTGGTGCTGCACGGGCAGTCCGGCGCCGGCAAGTCAACCTTGCTGCGCACCCTGTATGGCAACTATCTGGCCGCCGGCGGCAGCATTCGTGTGTTGCACAACGGCGAATGGGTCGAGCTGGTTGGCGCAGAACCGCGTCAGGTGCTGGCGGTGCGCCGGCAGACCCTGGGCTATGTCAGCCAGTTTCTGCGCGTGATTCCCCGGGTCGCCACCCTGGATGTGGTGATGGAACCGGCCCTGGCCCGTGGCTGGAGCAAGGCGGATGCCGAAGCGCGGGCCAAGAGCCTGCTCAGCCGCCTGAATATCCCCCAGGCCCTGTGGCAGCTGGCCCCCGGCACCTTCTCCGGCGGCGAGCAGCAGCGGGTGAATATCGCCCGCGGCTTTATGGTCGCCTGGCCGTTGATGCTGCTGGATGAACCCACCGCGTCCCTGGACGACGCCAACCGCCAGGTGGTGCTGGAGCTGATCGATGAAGCCAAAGCCGCCGGTAGCGCGCTGATCGGCATCTTCCACGACCGCGCCGCCCGTGAGGCGGTGGCCGATCGCTACCTTGATATGAGCGCTGCGGCGCAGCAGGAGTATGTATATGCCGGTTGAACAGATTCTTACCAACGCGCGGATCGTCACCGCCGAGCAGGAGTTTGTCGGCACCCTGGTGTTGCGTGACGGCCTGATTGCCCAGGTGGAAGAGGGCGTTAGCGGCCTGCCCCAGGCGCAGAACTTGGGCGGAGATTACCTGCTGCCAGGCCTGGTCGAACTACACACCGACAACCTGGAGAAATACATGAGCCCGCGGCCGGGGGTAGATTGGCCATCGGCCTCGGCGGTGCTGACCCACGATGCGCAGATCGCTTCGGCGGGCATCACCACGGTGTTCGATGCCCTGGCGATTGGCGACGTCAATCCGCGCGGCAAGCGTATGCAGCAACTGCCGGCGATGCTCGAAGCGATTGCTTCAGCGGCAGCGGCCGGGCATCTGCGCGCTGATCACCGCCTGCACCTGCGTTGCGAGGTTTGCCATCCGGAGACCCTGGCGGTGTTTCGCGATCTGGTCGAGCATCCGCTGGTGCAACTGGTCTCGGTGATGGACCACGCGCCGGGCCAGCGCCAGTTCGCCAAGGAAGACAAATACCGCGAGTACTACATGGGTAAGTACCACCTCAGCGAGACGGAGATGAATGCCTTTATCGTCGAGCAGGTGGACAACTCGCGGCAGTACAGCGACCGCCAGCGCCGCAGCATCGTTGCCGATTGCCAGGCCCGTGGTATTTCCGTGGCCAGCCATGACGACGCCACCCTGGCCCATGTGCAGGAGTCGGCTGGTTTCGGCATGTCCATTGCCGAATTTCCCACCACTCTGGAGGCCGCCAAGGCCAGCCACGAGCTGGGCCTGAAGGTGCTGATGGGCGCGCCGAATATCGTGCGCGGCGGTTCGCACTCGGGCAATATCGCCGCCGCCGAACTGGCCCAGCATGGCGTGCTGGATATCCTCTCCAGCGACTACTATCCGTCCAGCCTGTTGCAGGCCGCTTTGCTGCTGGCCGGGCAGGATAACGGCTATGATCTGCCGCGAGCGATTGCCACCGTCAGCCGCGTGCCGGCACAGGCGGCGGGGCTGCATGATCGCGGCGAAATCCGCGTCGGCCTACGTGCTGACCTGGTGCAGGCACAGGTGCACGGGGGCCAGGCGGTGATCCAGCAAGTCTGGCGACAAGCGAAAAGGGTGTTCTGATGAGCGGCCGGTTGATCTATCTGATGGGGCCTTCGGGCTCGGGCAAGGACAGCCTGTTAAATGCCGCGCGTGAGCGCCTGGCCGAACGTGGTTGTGTGATTGCCCGCCGGGTCATCACCCGCTCGGCGGAAGCGGTGGGCGAGGACGCTATCGGCGTGTCGCCTGCCGAGTTCGACCAGCAGGAAACCGCCGGTGCCTTTGCCCTGAGCTGGCGCGCCAACGGCCTGGCTTATGGCATCCCACGGCAGATCGATGACTGGCTGGCGGCGGGACAGGATGTGCTGGTCAACGGTTCGCGCGGTCATCTGGCCCAGGCGCGGCAACGCTATCCCGAGCTGCTGGCGATCCTGCTGCAGGTGGATGAAGCAGCCTTGCGTCAGCGCCTGCAAGAGCGCGGTCGGGAAAGCGCCGAGCAGATCGAGGCTCGCCTGGCGCGCAGTCGCGAACTGCAACTTCCTTCTGCCTCGGTGGCGGGGGATAGCGCCGAAGGCGAATCGCAATGGCTGCTGAATAACTCCGGCCCACTCGACCAAACCGTCACCCAGTTGCTGCAACTGCTTAGCGATGCGCGCGCATGCGCCTGACCCTGCTCGGCACCGGCGATGCCCGTCAGGTGCCGGTGTACAACTGCAGCTGCGCGGCCTGCGCCAGCGCGCGGGTAAATCCGGCACGGCGTCGTGGGCCTTGTTGCGCGTTGGTCGAATGCGGCGCGCAGCGCTGGCTGATCGACTCGGGCCTGACCGATCTGTGCGAGCGCTTCCCGCCCCATAGTCTGAGCGGCATTCTGCAAACCCATTACCACGCCGATCACGCCCAGGGCTTGCTGCACCTGCGCTGGGGCCAGGGGCTGATTATTCCGGTGCATGGCCCCGATGATCCAGAAGGCCTGGCCGACTTGTACAAGCACCCCGGCATTCTCGATTTCAGCCAGCCGTTTGCCGCCTTCGAGCGGCGGCAACTGGGTGAGTTAAGCGTCACGGCGCTGCCGCTTAATCACTCGAAACCGACCTTTGGCTATCTACTGGAAGGCTTGACGGCGAGTGGCGAACAGCGGCGTATCGCCTATCTCACGGACACCCTCGGCGTACCGGACGCCAGTGCCGAGGTACTGCGCCAGCAGCCGCTGGATCTGCTGGTGCTGGACTGCTCCACCGCGCCGCAGCCCATCGCGCCGCGCAACCACAACGACCTGACCCGCGCCCTGGAGGTGGTCGAGCAGCTGCAGCCGAGAGAAACCGTGCTGACCCATATAGGCCATAGCTTTGATGCCTGGTTGCTGGAGCATCCCGATGCCTTGCCTGCGGGGGTTAGCCTGGCCTGCGATGGGCGAGTGTTATGAACGCCCGCCGTGTGACGCTACTGCTATGCGGCTCGGAAACCCTGGGCATGGCTGGCTTTGCTCTGTTTGCCGCCTTGCTGCCGGACTTTCAGGCGCTCTGGGGGCTCTCCAATACTCAAGCTGGCTGGATCGGTGGCGGGTTCTTTCTCGGTTATATGGTTGCAGTGCCGATCCTTACCGGGCTGACCGACAAATACGATGCGCGGCTGATCTACCTGGCGGCGATGCTGCTGACGGCGGTGGCCAATGCCGGTTTTGTCTTCGCAGATGGCTTCTGCTCCGCCCTGGCCTGGCGAGTGCTGGCGGGCGTCGGCCTGGCCGGCACCTATATGCCGGGGCTCAAGGCGCTGTCCGAGCGCATCGAAGGGCCGGCGCAGTCGCGCGCGGTGGCCTTCTATACGGCGAGCTTCGGTTTGGGCACGGCGCTGTCGTTTATCCTCGCCGGCGAGCTGGCCAAGGTCGGCGGTTGGCAGCTGCCGACTCTGCTCAGTGGCGTCTGCGCCTTGCTGGCCTGGGCCATGGTCTATTGGGGCTTGCAGCCCAAGGCGGTGGTGCAGCATGCCCCACGCAAATTGCTGGACCTGGCCCCGTTGAAAAACCGCGCGGTGGCGGCCTACTGCCTGGCCTATGCGGTGCATAACCTTGAGCTGTTTGCCCTGCGCGCCTGGGTGGTGGCCTTTGTGGTGTTCTCCGGGCAATTGCAGGGCAGCGATCCCTGGCTGTCGGGCACCTGGGTGGCGATGCTGGTGACTCTGATCGGCATGCCCGCGAGCATCTTCGGTAATGAGCTGGCGCTGCGTTTCGGCCGGCAGCGCTGGCTGATCGCGGTGATGCTCAGTTCGACGGCTCTGGCGCTGTTTATCGGCCTGAGTGCGGCCTTGCCGTTCTGGCTGATGCTGGTACTGGTGCTGCTCTACAGCATCACCGTCACCGCCGATTCGTCATCCCTGACCGCTGGCCTGATCGCCGTGGCCCCAGCCAGCCACCGGGGTACTGCCATGGCGCTGTATTCCTGCACAGGCTTTAGCGGCGCCTTCCTCGGTCCGCTGCTGTTTGGCATCAGCCTGGATCTGTTGGGCGACAAGAGCCTGCTCGGCTGGTGGGCGGCGTTTGCCCTGATGGGCCTGCTACTGCTGCTCGGCCCGCTGGCATTGTGGTGGGCGGGCAAAGCGCAGTCGGAATGCGCCCTGCGGCAGCCGCGTGCGGAGGCGGCATAGGCAAGGCGATCTCAGGCCTTAATCCAGCGGCAACTCGGTGGTGCGTTTGACCTCGCTCATGGCGATATGCGAGTGCGCTTCGTGCACATGCGGGCGTTGCAGCAGGTGGTCGCGCAAGAAGCGTTCATAGCTGGCGATGTCCTTGGCCACGACCTTGAGCAGGTAATCCGAGCCACCGGCCATGGTGAAGCACTCCAGCACCTCGGGGTAACCGACTACCGCCTGTTCGAATTCTTCTAGGTTGCTGCGTCCGTGCGCCGAGAGTTTGATATCGACAAACACGGTGATGCTGAAACCCAGTTGCTTGTGGCTGAGCAGGGCAACCTTGCGCTCGATAATGCCTTCTTCCTGCATGCGGTGAATCCGCCGCCAGCAGGGCGATTGTGACAATTCCACCTTCTCGGCGATCTCGGCGGCGGAGAGGTCGGCGTTGTGCTGCAGCAGGCGGAGAATCTTGCGGTCGATGGGGCTGAGTTTTTCCTGCATGACTGTTCCGAATTTTTTGTTCTTGTTGGATTAATCATGCGCAGTATCTGCAAAACTGCCAGCAAAAAGAAATAAAAAAGCCGCGCGCTCCGTTCATATTCTTGGCCATGCGCCTTGTGTGGTGATCCCGCACTAGGCTTAACAAGGGTGGCATTAACCGTTGCCAACCCAGCTCTCGATAAAAATAACAGGAGCACCACCATGTCTCTGGCCGAAATCCGCCTGGATGACAAGTACCGCCTTGCTACCGGTCACCTCTACCTGACCGGCACCCAGGCGCTGACCCGCCTGCCCATGCTGCAGAAGCAACGCGACGCAGCTCATGGCCTGAATACCGCGTGCTTTATTTCCGGCTACCGTGGCTCGCCCCTGGGCAACCTCGACAAGAGCTTGTGGGACGCCAAGCAGTACCTCAAAGAAAATCACATCCACTTCCAGCCGGGCGTTAACGAAGAGTTGGCCGCCACCTCGGTGTGGGGCAGCCAGCAGACCAGCCTGTTCCCCGGTGCGCGCTACGACGGCGTGTTTGCCATGTGGTACGGCAAGGGCCCGGGTGTCGACCGCTGCGGTGATGTGTTCAAACACGGCAACTCGGCCGGTGTTTCCGAGCATGGCGGCGTGCTGCTGCTGGCCGGCGACGACCATGGCTGCAAGTCTTCCAGCATCGCCAATCAGAGTGAGCATGCGTTTATCGCCGCCTCGATCCCGGTGCTTAATCCGGCCAACGTTCAGGAAATTCTCGATTACGGCATCATCGGCTGGGAGCTGTCGCGCTACAGCGGTTGCTGGGTGGCGCTGAAAACCATCGCCGAAAACGTTGATTCTTCCGCTGTGGTGGATGTTGACCCACTGCGCATGCAGGTGAAGATTCCCGAAGACTTCAAGCTGCCGGAAGACGGCGTGTATATCCGCTGGCCGGACCCGCCCCTGGCTCAGGAAGCGCGCCTCAACACCTACAAGATCTACGCCGCTCGCGCCTTTGCGCTGGCCAACAACCTCAACCAGATCAAGCTCGATTCGCCCAACCCGCGCCTGGGTATTATCACCACCGGCAAGTCCTATCTGGATGTGCGTCAGGCCCTGGATGACCTCGGTCTGGATGAAGCGCTGTGCGCCCAGGTGGGCCTGCGTGTGCTCAAGGTCGGCATGAGCTGGCCGCTGGAGCCGGTATCGGTGCATGAATTCGCCGAAGGCCTGGACGAGATTCTGGTGGTCGAGGAAAAGCGCAGCATCATCGAAGACCAGCTCACCGGTCAGCTGTACAACTGGCCCGTGGGCAAGCGCCCGGTGGTAGTGGGCGAGTTCGACGAAGCCGGCCATTCGCTGCTGCCCAACCTGTCTGAACTGACCCCGGCGATGATCGCCCGCGCCATCGCCAAGCGCCTCGCGCCGATCTACAGCAGCGCCAGCATCGACGAGCGTCTGGCTTTCTTGGCCGCCAAGGAAGCATCGCTGGCCGCGCCCAAACACACCACCGTGCGCACCCCGCATTTCTGCTCCGGTTGCCCGCACAACACCTCGACCAAACTGCCGGAAGGCAGCCGCGCCCAGGGCGGTATCGGTTGCCACTACATGACCCAGTGGATGGACCGCAACACCGACACCTTTACCCAGATGGGCGGCGAGGGCGCGACCTGGATCGGCCAGGCGCCGTTTACCGACACCCCGCATATCTTCCAGAACCTGGGTGACGGCACCTACTTCCACTCCGGCCAGTTGGCACTGCGTGCGTCCGTGGCCGCCGGGGTGAATATCACCTACAAGATTCTCTACAACGACGCGGTGGCCATGACCGGCGGCCAGCCCATCGATGGCGAACTGCGCGTCGATCAACTGAGCCAGCAGGTGTACGCCGAAGGGGTGAAACGCATTGCCCTGGTTACCGATGAGCCGGACAAGTACCCGACCCGCAATACCTTCGCGCCCATCGTCACCTTCCACCATCGGCGTGATCTGGATGCCGTGCAGCGCGAGCTGCGCGAGTTCCAGGGCTGCTCGGTAATCATCTATGACCAGACCTGCGCCACCGAGAAACGCCGTCGGCGCAAACGCGGCAAGCTGGTCGATCCGCAGAAACGCGCCTTTATCAACCCGGCAGTGTGCGAAGGCTGTGGCGATTGCAGCGTGAAATCCAACTGCCTGTCCGTGCTGCCGCTGGAAACCGAACTGGGGCGCAAGCGCGAGATCGACCAGAACTCCTGCAACAAGGATTTCAGCTGCGTTGAAGGCTTCTGCCCAAGCTTCGTCACTGTGCACGGCGGCAGCCTGCGCAAACCGGAAGCCGTGGGCTTGAGTGCGTTGTTTATCGCCTTGCCGGAGCCGCGCCAACCCACGCTGGATCGCCCCTGGAATATCCTCTTGCCGGGTGTCGGCGGCAGCGGTGTAACCACCGTCGGCGCGTTGCTCGGCATGGCTGCGCATATCGAAGGCAAGGGCTGCAGCGTGCTCGATCAGGCTGGCCTGGCGCAGAAATTCGGCCCGGTGATTACCCATATCCGCGTTGCCGCCAAGCAGGACGATATCTTCGCTGTGCGCATCGCCGCCGGGGAAACCGATCTGCTGCTCGGTTGCGACCTGGTGGTGTCGGCCAGTGAAGAGGCCCTGGCCAAGCTGAATGACAAGATCGCCCATGCGGTGGTCAACAGCCATGAAGCCGCCACCGCCGAATTCACCCGCAACCCCGATGCCCAGGTGCCTGGCGCGGCCATGCGCGAGGCACTGATCGAAGCGGTGGGGGCGAGCAAAACCCATTTTGTCGATGCCAGCCGCCTGGCCACTCGCCTGCTCGGCGACAGCATCGCGACCAACCTGTTTATGCTCGGTTTCGCTTACCAGAAGGGCCTGGTACCGGTTTCCGCCGAAGCCATCAACAAGGCCATCGAGCTTAACGGCGTGGCCGTGCAGCTCAATCAGCAGGCATTCCTCTGGGGCCGTCGTGCGGCTCATGATGCGGTTGCCGTGGAGCGTCTGGCCAAGCCGGAAGTGATCGAAGCACCGCGTTGCCAGACCCTGGAAGAAATCATCGCTGACCGCGTTGTGCGCCTGACCGCCTACCAGAACGCCGCCTACGCCGAGCGCTACCGCGAGCAAGTGGCGCGAGTGCAGCAGGTCGACAAGAGCGCTGACCAAGCCCTGAGCAAGGCCGTGGCGCGCTACTACTTCAAGCTCTTGGCCTACAAGGACGAGTACGAAGTGGCGCGGCTGTACAGCGACGGCAGTTTTATCCGTCAGCTGGAAGCGCAGTTCAGCGGCGATTACCGCCTGGAGTTCCACCTGGCACCGTCCTGGCTGAGCAAGCCGGATGCCAGCACCGGCGAGCCGCGCAAGCGTCAGTTTGGCGCCTGGATGCTCAAGGCTTTCGGCGTACTGGCCAAGTTCAAGTTCCTGCGTAGCACACCGCTGGATCTGTTCGGCTACAGCGCCGAGCGCAAGCTGGAGCTGCAGCTGATCGACGACTACGAGCAGAACCTGGAATACCTGCTCAAGGAACTCAATGCCGACAACTATCGCACCGCGCTGGCCCTGGCCGAGTTGCCGGAGCAGATCCGCGGCTATGGCCACGTCAAGGAACGCAGCCTGGCCAAGGTGCGCGAGCAGAGCAGCCAGCTCAAGGCGCGCATGCTGGTCAGCGAAATCCAGGCCGTGCAGCTGTTCGAGCCGGCCGCTTAACAACCCCCGACACTTATAACCTTCGCCCTCTCCCTTAACCGGGAGAGGGCGACCTCTTACAACAAAAAAACGAGGCTCCCCATGTCCGTGTTTTCCCATATCGATTTCGACCACCACGAACAGGTGGTCTTCGGCCACGACAAGGCCAGCGGCCTGCGGGCGATTATCGCTATTCACAACAGCAATCTTGGTCCGGCCCTTGGCGGTTGCCGCATGTGGCCCTACGCCAATGACGATGAAGCGCTGCGCGATGTACTGCGCCTGTCGCGCGGCATGACCTACAAATCGGCCCTGGCCAACTTGCCGCTGGGCGGGGGCAAGGCGGTGATCATCGGCGACCCGCATACCGGTAAGAGCGCGGCGCTGTTCCAGGCCATGGGTGATTTTGTCGACAGCCTCGGCGGGCGCTATATCACCGCCGCCGACTCCGGCACCGGCGTTGCGGAAATGCAGATCATGGCCGAGCGCACGCGCCACGTATCCGGCGCCGAGCTGCGTGAAGCCTTCGCCGGCGGCACGCGCAATGGCGACCCGTCACCGTCGACCGCTTACGGGGTGTTTATCGGCATTCAGACCGCAGTCAAACACCGCCTGGGCCGTGATGACCTGCGCGGCTTGAAAGTCGCGATCCAAGGGGTAGGGCAGGTGGGCTTCGATCTGGCTCGCCAGCTAAAAGCCGCCGGGGCCGAGCTGTGGGTAACCGATATCGTCGAGGCCAATGTGCGTCGTGCGGTCGAGCAACTGGGCGCAACCGCCGTGACGCAGCAGGCGATTTTCGGCCTGGATGTCGATGTGTTCGCGCCATGCGCCATGGGCGGCATTATCAATCAGCAAACCCTGGAAGCCCTGCGCGCGCCGATTATTGCCGGGGCCGCCAACAACCAGCTGGCCGATGCCAGCCTGGCGGAAACCCTGCGCCGCAATGAGTGCCTGTACGCGCCGGATTACGCGATCAATGCCGGCGGCATTATCGATGTCTGCTACGAGCGCACCGGCGGCAGCGCCGCACAGCTCAAAGCACATATCGAAGGCATCGGCGCGACCCTGGAACAGATCTTCCAACGCGCCGATGCAGCGAGCAAAACCACCGTAGAGATTGCCGATCAGCTGGCCGAAGAGCGCTTCGGCCGTTAAAAACAGCTAAACGTAGCCCGCACTACTGGTACGTTTTACAAAACCTGTAGGAGCGGGCTTGCCCGCGATGTTCTTCCGGTCACCTCGGTTCGCGGGCATGGAACTAGGCGTCCCCCCCCCGCTCCTACAGCCTCTTAATCCAACATCAACGCCAAGCTAATGCCATGCGGCTTAAACCCCAGGTTGGCATAAAAGGCATGGGCGGCCTCACGGCTCTGGCTGCTGGACAGCGCCACCTTGTAACAGCCCCAGGCGCGGGCGCGTTCGATGGCTTTGCCCATCAGCGCCTGGCCAATCCCTAGGCCGCGCGCCTCAGTATCCACCACCACATCTTCCAGAATCGCCGAGCGGGCGAAATTGTGCGCCAGATGCTCGATCAGGTTGACCGTGCAGGTGCCGAGCAACTTACCGTCGCGTTCGGCCACCAGCACCACACGGCTTACCGGCAGCTCGCTCAGACGCAAAGCCAACAGCTTGGCATCGGCACGCGGCTCATCGGGCGCTAGCTGTTGCAGCAGGGCAGTCAGGGCGGCAGCATCGTTAACGCTAACCGCACGCAGGTGAAAATCGGCAAAAGGCGAATCCGGCAGATGATGCGAAGCAGCGGGGCGCATGGCGATCTCCTCTCCTTATGACAGCCGGTTGGCAGTCAGTTGGCAGTATGGCGCCGAGATGATGGCAGCGGCATGACAAAACCGCCCAGCCTCGCTAAGATGCCGCCCGCTGGTGGCCCGTCTATCCAGCCTCGGTTCCCATAGTTCAATGGATAGAATAAGCCCCTCCTAAGGGCTAGATACTGGTTCGAATCCAGTTGGGAACGCCATCTATTGCAGTCCGTCAGGGTTGACAGCAAATGCCTGGCGGCATTGCTCGCGCGACTTAGCGCTTACTTCGTTTATCACGGGATTGTCTCGTCCAGCCAAATGCTGCTTTTGCTTTGGCCTACGTGCGCCGCTTTAACCCAGAAAGCAAAAAGCCCCGAAACCATGTGGTTTCGAGGCTTTAGATTCTGCGATTTGGAGCGGGCGATGGGAGTCGAACCCTCTGTTTCTGTCTGCGTTATCCCGCAAAGCCTTGCTATACCTGGGCTCTAGCGCACTCATTCCTGCTTTGATCCTCTTTTCTTCGCTGTGATTTCGACACTTTTTCGACATGTCAGCTAGACAGCTTTGAAACCTACTACTAGCGTCTAGCCATCACTGCGTTTTGTGGGAAGGTTCGTAGTCATCTTCATGTTTTGGCCTAGATGATTAGCGCTTCTTATTCTCACTCTAGTGTATGAAGTGACGTCATTATAAATATGGAATTAATATTTCCCTGAGCTGATTTTATTGGATAAATAATATTGTCTGTGGGGTGTCAATTATGGAGTTAATTAGCGCCAAGGATTTACTGGACTTATTGTCGTCGCAGCAAAAAACCATTCTCGCCGTCTGGGGTTTCTATTCGACTGTAACACTAGCCATTCTTGGGTTTACTGTTGGAAGCGATAAAGTAGTGCACAGCAAGACGACTGCAAGAGTAATTCAAGCAGGGTATTTGATTTTTGCCTTTTCAAATATGGTTGTGATAGCGCTCTCTCAGTATGAGTTAAAGGATATGGCAGCGACTGTTAAAGGCATGCTCCCAGCTACTCTAGCTGGGCTTGTATCAACGCCAATCCATCCATTTTGGTTAGTTGCTTTTCACTTGGTCATAGCGGTTGCGGTAACTTTCGCGATACAGAAAAAATGTAATGAAGGTTCGCGTGATTGATCATTAGTGGTTGAATTTGGCTTGTTAGTTTGATGATTGAATTCTGTAAGTGTCGGCTGTTTAAAAGGAGAAATTCATGTCGTACAATTTCAGGAATTTTGTGTTTGAGGGCGGTGGCGTTAAAGGAATTGCTTACATAGGTGCGTTAGATGTTCTTAATGAAAGAAGCGTCCTTGATAAATTAGAAAGAATTGGTGGCACATCTGCAGGGGCAATTAACGCAGTTTTGCTTGGCTTAGGATTCACTCCTAAAGAAACTAAAGATATTTTATGGTCTCTTAATTTTAATGAGTTTATGGATGATTCCTGGGGGGCGCTTAGAGATTTTGATCGACTAAAAGATAGATTTGGTTGGTATAAGGGTGATTTTTTTAGAGATTGGATTGGGAAATTAATAAGGCAAAAAACGGGTAATAGTGAATCTACGTTTGCAGATATTGAAGCTATGAAGCACAAGAATAAATTTAAGTCTATGTATTTCATGGGGACTAATTTATCTACTTCGTTCTCAGAGATATTCTCCGCAGAGCATACGCCGAGAACTTGCGTTGCAGATGCTGTGAGGATATCAATGTCTATACCTTTGTTTTTTGCTGCGAAGAGAAGTAGTCGGGGGGATGTATATGTTGATGGTGGAGTTTTAGATAACTATCCGATCAAGCTTTTCGATAGAAAAAAGTACTTAGACTCCAATAATTATTCAGAGCCCGATTACTATAGTAAAGTTAACAGTCAGTTCGTTGGCGCTGATAGGCCTATATCGGAGTATGTTTACAATAAGGAAACTCTTGGTTTTCGTCTAGATACAAAACAGGAGATATCAGTTTTTAGAGATCATGCTGAACCACCGGTTAGAAAAATTAATGATTTTTTCGATTATACGTGGGGATTAATAAATACTATTCTTGAGGCTCAACAGAGCTCTCACCTGCACAGCGATGATTGGCAGAGAACAGTTTATATTGACACTATTGGCGTACAGACTACTGATTTTGATTTGTCTGATGCGAAGAAAAAAGAATTGGTTAAATCAGGGCGAAAAGGTGCGGTAGAGTATTTCGAGTGGTTTGACAACATGGATCCAAAGGCCAATAAGTAATCTAATAAATCTTTTCAACGGGCGCGCCGTAAGCAGCGTGGTTAAATGTTTGGTGATATGATAAATGATATTGGACTTAATGCATGCTAAGCGAAGCTGAGGTAAATCACCTGTACGGTGATGGCCAAGCTCTTTGGCTACGAATTGAAGAGTTTGGCCTTGCATATCATGATAGGTACAGAGAAAAATCGAATCTCTCCAAGTGGCTTAGTTACGCTACGGTAATAGCTGGTATAAGCACTGCGGCCTCAACTATTCCTGAAGTGCGGGCTTATTTACCAACTGTATTCCCCGCTGTTATTACAGCAGTGGCTGCTGCGATTTCTCAGATTCTTAATCCTGAAAAGGTGCAAAGGGAAACTTGGAATACTTGGAAGCAAATTGAAGCTCTAAAATCTGAATTGGCTAGTCGATGCAGAGGGTTGTATTTGGCTGTAAGTCACGCAGATGAACAGATAGTAATTAAAGGGTTTTCCAAACATCTCGACAGTCTTTTAGAGGCCGACATTCCAGTATCAGAATTACACCGCAAGGCTGCGAAGGCAAATCTTGAGTCGGCAAATATTAAGCCTAGAAGTACTCACAAACCATTGGCTGAACTAGATCACGACGAAAATGAAGCTGATCAGGAAGCAGTGGTAAGTGATGGGGTTCAACCGATGAATAGGCCGGTGTTAAATAATGAAAGCATATAGTACTTTGATAACAAACCCTGAGCGAAGAATAAAATTTAAGAAATATAATGACGATGGGCGGGAGTATTTCCACGTAGGTGTGTGGATAGATGGCTCCGAAGAAGAGCTGAGTCAAGTAGAAAAGGTTGATTATGTACTGCACCCAACTTTTAAGAATCGTATTAGGTCATCAATGTCTCGAAATAATGGCTTCTCTATTACTTTTTGGGCATGGGGGACTTTTGAGATTGAGGTGAAAATTTACAAAATAAATGGTGAGTCTGAGGAGTTTATTTACCCTCTGCATTTCGATCTACCTGCAGATAACGGTTCAAACTATGTTGATGTAAGTTCTGTATGACTCAACCGCGACGGTTACTGATATGAAAAGGGTAACTGGTCAAAGATTTAGTAGGAGTGAGCGCAGAATTATTTTTCTGCATGTGCTGTAGCTAGTAAATGATTCTGTCCATTTTTATCAAAATTTATTATACAGTGGTAGAGATTGTAAATTTTATTAAGACGCTTTACTTTCCATTGGAATGTTATGTTTCTCGGGAGGAGATATGACTGAAATAACTTTAGAGAATAAGATAAAGCTCTGCTCAGCAATAATCATCCCGCTAGTACTTGTGTGGCTAGGGTTTCTTGTTGAGAGTAGTCTTGGTGCTAAAGAAAAAGTTGTTGAAAAGAGAATTGAGATTTATGAGAAAGTTGGTCCGTTGCTGAATGACATATTTGTTCACGTGCAGCACGTAGGGCACTGGAAGCAAATCAACCAAACAGCGGCAGTAAACTCAAAGAGGGATGCAGATAAGCTTATGTACTCTAATCAGGCTTTTTGGTCGCCTGAGCTATTCGAAGCTTATCAGGTATACATGCGTTCAGCTTTTAAAATGTTTAATGAAGAGGGGAAGGATGCCACCCCTAATGGCCCGTCTACGGAGCATGAAATGAACTACGATGTGTTGATGCAGAAATTCTATGAGGATTTTCAGTAACGCACACAAAAAGTCGTTTTTAGGAAGACTTGGCTAGCCGCGTAAAGTGCGCCGTTGGTGACAACGGTACCGATCAGGCTCGATACACCACACCCAGGTTGCAGCGCTTGTGGCTGCTGCTCTTGATCCATACGGGGGCCTCTTGTCTGTCAGCCTTCATCCTTTTCTCTCCCTGTCCTTCGGATATACCAGTGCCTAGTCACTTCCTGGGTGATCGCTTTCACGCGTTGGATTGGCTCAAACTTCGGTTGGCTTCGTCGTAGTCCTGGCTGGTTTATCCAAGTTCAGGGGCGACCTGGCTGCTTGATAGCCATAGGGCATACTTCGGATAGATTTTCACCAAGGGGGATTTGAACCCATTCCAGACACCTCGCAATACGCCGCTAAAATCCGCTTAACCAAGTAAATCAGATGGTTGCGTTTCGTGCTATCTCGCATTGCTCGGCTTTGTCTTGCTGTGTACGTGACACTTTTGGGACGCCTCGACTTGCGCGGAAAATCGAATCCTCTGTTTCTGTCTGCTTTATCCCACTAAACCTTGCAGTTACTGGGCTCTAGCTAAGTCACACCTGCTTTTGTCCACTTTTCTTCGCTGTGACTTTGACACTTTTTCGATACACCAGCTAGACAGCCATGAGACCTACTAGTAGCGTCAAGCCATTACGCGGCCTTTTCTATTTGGTACGTGTCGCGTTTCGGTTTCATCTGGTTGAGTCGTGTTTCCCATCTATGCTTTACCACCGTAACCATACAAGGAAAGTTAAATGCCAAATTTCATAATTAACAAAAACCAGCAGTCCAATGGAGACTATGAGGTCCACAACACAACTACTGGCTGCAGCTTTATGCCGCTTTTAGAAAATCAGGTTACGCTGGGTGTTCATCCGAACTGTCAAAGTGCCGTCTTAGCGGCCAAGAATTACAATCCGAACTTAAGAATAAATGGTTGCTACTACTGCTGCACAGCGTGCCACACTAGTTAATCTGGCGCATAACTATCCGTTTGCTTTTCTCACTGAGACGGGCTAAAGCCCGCCTCTTAATCAAACGTTAGAGCTAGGAGGGGGTTATGCCGATAGATAACTGCACGCATACATTTGAAGATCTTGCGACGACCGTATTGCCGAAATACTTCGAGCGGCTGAAGAAGGCAATCGAATCGCCGCTTCCGGCATCCACCTTCGTAGGTCCAAAGAGCGTCACACGAAACCTTCTCTCCACTGTCGGTCGATCAACTGATTTTCCTGGTTGTTACGTGTTCCTCAGTGAAGACCGTCCGGTTTACGTGGGAATATCGCGAAGCGTGCTCAAGCGGCTGGTGCAGCACTTGAACTTCGATTCGCACTACTCCGCGAGTCTGGTGTATCGAATGGCATCTGAGGATTACCCGCACGAGCTGAAACGCGATCAAGCCATGAAGGACGAGCAGTTCAAGACTACCTTCTTCTCGGCACAGGAGCGCCTTCGGCAGATGAGCGTCGCATTCGTAGAGGTGGGCAACGACCTTGAGCTGTACACCTTCGAGGTATTTGCCGCCATGCGGCTGGACACTGATACGTGGAACACCTTTCGTACACATTGAAGAGCTCTAACAAATGGTTCAAACCGTTCGCTTCGCTCACCGGGACGGGCTAAAGCCCGCCCCTTAACTAAACGATAGAGGAACAGGAGCTGTAACCTCATGGACTTGCATAGAGCAGAGGAATTTTTTGAACATCTATCGGAAATTGTTGACCACCCACTCTACGATGACTCTGTAAGGGTAAATCTAAGCGTCACCCTTGCAGTGAGCTCAATGCAATTTGCAGCTGCAGTTCGTGCTCTGTGTGCAGAAGGTCTTATGCTTGGTGCTAGCACAACACTTCGGTCACAATTTGAGGCGCTCGTTCGATGCGTCTGGGCATTACACCGCGCTACGGATCACCAAGTTGAAAAACTCTCGGCCGACTTGAGCCATGAAACACAGCAGGCCAGCAAGAATATTCCACAAGTTAACGAAATGCTGGCTGAGCTGAAAAAAATCCCACAACTTGAAAACCTACTAGTTTCTCTCAATGAGTTTAAAGAAAGCTCTTGGCTACCTCTAAACTCATTTGTCCATTCAGGTATTCATGCGATCCACTGGACAAAGAACGAAGTCCCACCACAATTAATTGACCAAATTTTCAGAATCAGTAATGGCTTAACGCTACTTGCCTTTCAAAGCATCGGCATACTAACCGGGCGGCAGGGGATCCAGTCTGAAATACTTTCAATCATTGCTCGTTACTCCAGCTGCCTACCCAAGTATCGAGATAGCATCTAACAAATGGTCCAAACCGTTCGCTTCGCTCACTGGGACGGGCTAAAGCCCGCCCCTTAACCAAACGTTATGCACCCACGGAGGTATTGTGCCATATCAAGTTATTAGGAGAGATCTAACAGAAACCACTAGAAGGTGTGATTTCTGTCCTCAATATTTAACCTCTCTGAAAGCATATGTTTTAAAGGATTTAGAGACTGGAGAGTTATCTTATGCAGGTCCTACTTGTGCAATAAATAATGCTGGGGAAGGCTCAACTTCAGGAATTCCTGATTTGACTAAATTTACTTTAGCTACAAATGATCGTGTAGGTGGAGGCCCTGGTGGGCAAGGTGGAGCTACCACCGAAAATCCAGAAAAGAGCGCAATCGAGTACTTAACGCTACGAGAGAGTAAACTTGTGGATGAACTTAAATGTTCATATCCGATTCTAAAAAAGTACTATGAAAAGCATAATTCTCAAGGGTTATCGGATTCCGACGTTAGACATATAAATAATATTGCATCTAAAGCGCCAGAAAACCTAAGTCCAGCGGTGCTACAAAGAATCTACAATTATTTATTCTGGATCGATGTAGGCATAGAAAGGCTGTCTGCAGATAAAACGGATTTTTTAGTTGGAGTAAGAAATACCATCGTTTCAAAAGGGAAAATATCTGATAAACAAAAGGCTGCTATAAATAGGTGGCTGCAGAATATCGATGGCGTACCTCAGTTAAAGTAATGCATAACAAGCGCATTTTGTCGGACTGGTTTTCCACTGCGCTCCAAACCAGCCGAAAATACGGGCGTTAGGTGTCAAAGTCGACCAAGGAAGTCTTATGCAACAAAGAGACCTAATAAGCGCGAAGATTTTACGCCACCAAAGCGAGTCGAAACTTCAAATGTACCGTAACCTCGCTTACGGTGGTGCGGGGGTATCGCTCCTTCTAATTGCTCTTCTTGCCCAAATTTGGGAAAAAACTACGGCCTTAGAAATATGCCTATACAGTTCAGTAGCCTCTCTTCCATTTTGGATTTTCATTGGAACTATTTATGAGTACTACATTTTATTAGGAAAACATAGCTACGCACATTACCGCACACTAAAATCACAAATTATTATCACATTATCTTGCGCCGCAGCAGGGCTGTTATTACTAACTGCAATCGGCGCTTTACTATATTCCATTAAGCCGGCTTCAATTATATTTCTTGCAATCTCATCTCTGCTTGTTCTCGTTTTGAGCTTCACTTTCACATCAAGCTTGTCCAGCGCATTAAAAGAAAATGAGCGTAATGACACCTAACTACTGGTTCAAACCGTTCGCTTCGCTCACTGGGACGGGCTAAAGCCCGCCCCTTAACCAAACGTTAGCCTCCACATGAGTTCGTACCATGTCTGAGATGCCGAAGAGACTTGCACCAACGCGTGAAACGCTTAGAGAGCTCTATTTGAAGTCCGGCAATCGCTGCGCATTCCCAGGGTGCAAAGACTCTGTTCAATATGAAGGGGATCTTTGTGGGACAGATTTGCCACATCGAGGGAGCTGGCCCTAGCGGCGAGCGTTTTAACAAACACCAGACAAATGAGCAGCGGCGGCTCCCTTCGAATTTGCTACTTATGTGTTACGACCATCATGTAGAAACTAACAATGTTAAAAAGTTTCCTGTAGATCGCATGAAACGAATTAAGGAAGAACACGAGAAGGTATTTTCCGACGTCGTCGGCTCAATGCTAACGACCGTGACAGACCACACGACGTTGACAGAGCCGCTATTTGCGAAGAACTTAAGAAAACTTGACCGAGTTCTGGATTGGAAGCATTCTGCTGAAGAACTGTCGGGTGACTTGGAAGAGCTAAAATCCGTAACAACCAAGCTAGCGAAGATACCCATACCCTCAAGGGATCTATTCAAAATTCTAGTAAATCGAGGAAAGAAGGGGCAGTTTTCAGATGTTTTGGAAGTCTCATTTCCTGAAGTGCAACAGGCAACCAACCTCACGCCGGGCGAATTGAGAGAATGCTTTTCCATCTTGGACTCTCACGGCTTCACGCATGACAACGACACCAACGATTTCGGCGTTCAAATGGTTGGGATAACTTCGCAATCTTCTGGATGGCATCTGTGGGCGGATATCAAACGCTTCTGCAGAAAGGAGGAGATAGATCTGTCTCAAATCATCATCAGTCTCGACTTTTCTGTGCTAGATGAAGACTAACCCTTCGTTGCAAGGCGGGGGGACGCCTATCGGTGGCGCCCCCTGAACTCAAACGTTAGGCTGAATACTGGCACCGACATACAGCCATATACAAATGAAGAAATGGAGATATCCGATGGCAAAGTTCACAGTGGTTTTTGATGTCCGCAAAGGAAACACTAGCGCCACCATGTCAAAAACCGTACAGGCCGACTCTGAGCAGATGGCCGTCAGGCTTGCGGAAACACAACTAAAAAGCTCCAGCCCAACCCACCGCGACTGGGTATGGAGCCCCAAAAAAATCACAAAAAGCTAATTATCATTTTCTAACTTAGCCTGGGCTGCTGAGTCTTATCCATTAAGCCTAACAACTGGTTAAAACCGTTCGCTTCACTCACTGGTACGGTTTAAAGTCGCGCCTTAACCAAACGTTAGGCATTTATTCCATGGACATTCGGCAGCACAAGCTTGCGTGGCGTTGGACGGACAGTCGATACACTGTTCTACCTGACGATGTGCTGAATGCATTGCTACCGGTTGATGAAGTTGAGGCCGAGTTACTTTATAAACGAGCGCTGTCTTTCCTTGGCACAGGCTCGCTTGGCCGAGATTTCAGCGTGAGCACTACAAGCACCGAACATCTTGCTTGTGATGCTGGGATCAACTGGCTAGTGAATGAACAACCGCTGTCGGAAACAGAGGTTGTTCTTTCGTGGGGGCCAACAGTCGCACTCAAAACTTCCTGGGCGCTGTTTGTAGGGTATTGGCAGGAATTCTGCTATCCAGCCTCTGATGATCTGGTCGTCTTTCCTCCCGCCGGAAACTGGGTTCTTTTCTATCACCACGAAGAAGAGTTTCACTTCGGCAATCGGAAAATCGACACCTAACCCCTCCATCGGAAAGGCCGCTACGGCTAATCTCACTTGGCTCCATGTGCTCGGGCATACCAGCGCCTAGTCACTTCCTGGGTGATCGCTATCCCGCGTTGGGTTGACTCAAGTTTCGGTTAGCCTCGTCGTACTCCGGGCTGGTCTGGCCAGACTCTGGGGTGACTTGCCCGCTAGCGAGCCATAGCGCGTACTGAGGATAGATTTTCACCAAAACCTCAATCTCTTCAGTACTCATCCGGATGTCTTTAAAACGCACACTGTGCCAGCGATTAAGCGGGATATCGCTGTTCTTAATTAGTACGTCAAAGCCGGCTTTAGCAATTAAAGCTCTAGCGCGCTGCTGAATTGATTCCATAAAGTTCTAAATGATTCCAGTGAAACAGTTTCACTAAGGGTATCGTTTTGCTATTGCTTGTTCACTGAAATTATTTCACTGAACATTGCTGGATATAGCAGCACATAGCGGAGCTACTCGGATGCTACCACCAGATGGGATCGACTCACAAAAGCTGCACGGTGCTCCACCTCTGATGCCTTGGCCGAAGTTTGCTGAATGGATCGGTATGGCTGACGAACCGGTTGTCGTCCGTACCTGGGTGGAGCGCGGCTACCTACCTTCACGCAAGGTCGGCAAACGGACCATGGTCAATGTCGCTCTCCTGACTCAGCAGCTTCTTGAGCAGGAGTGGACGCTATGAGCCAAGACGACAGCCTGGATCTGTGCAGCGTTAAGACCTTCGCCGAAATGAGCGGCATATCCATCGAAGAGGCCATCGACTGGATGGACAACGGCACCGTCCCCAGCATGCGACTGGTCGACTTCCGCATGGTCAACCTTGCCCGCCTGCGTGCGGATCTGCTCAAGGGTAAAACCGAGTTTAAAGCGGGGGACTACAGCCATGCGTAAGCCACGTATCCAGCTCGACACTGCTACTGCACTGAGCTTCGTTGGCCAGACCGTGCTGGTGGAAACCACTTGGGATGAAGAGCCTGAACCCTTCTGGCAATGCATCCAGATTGTCGGAGTCCTCCTTCCCACGCCAGATATGCAAGGCGCTCCGTGTTTCCTGGGCGTCGAACTCAGCTCCAGTACACGTAATCCCAACGAGTTCTACTTCGAAGATATCTGCACCATCAGGGCGATGCGGCACCGCGACCGGCATGGTTCCGGCAACGTACTGGACCGTATGTCCCTGACCCATTCAGCTGGGTCAAGGGCCGCGCTCCCGGCTCGTCGGAACAGCTCTACCGTTCCGTCGAACGGAAGCACGGGCGCAGCGCACCCTTGACGCGGTATGCCTATGAACAGCCTATCTGCGGGAGTGTGGGGTAGCTTCTCCGCCCCATGCTCCCGAGCCCTCGGCGGCAAGAGCGGGATGACAAGGGCAGCGCCCTTGGTGTGCTTCGGCCAACCCGCACCGCTGCAATTCGCTGACTGCCTGCACATGCTGTTTCTGGTGCTGCTCAGTGCCTTCCTGTGGTTTGCCAACCTGCCGCCCGATGGTCGCCCGCAGCTGTTCCCCATCACCCTGGAACAAGCCTTCCAAACGCAAAAGCCAAGCCCATTAACAAACCCCATAACCCTGATTGAGCAAGAGCTGTGCGCCACGGCTGTCGCTCGTTCGTACGCCGAGGCACGAGGCGCGCGAGCGCGCGACAGCGGTGAGGCGCGTACTCGCGAGCGCGGGAGTGGCTCGGTTCAGAACGACGGCGCGAGCGAGGCTCGCGCCGGTGCGCTGACGTCCCTGTAACACGTCAGATAACAACTAAATAACTTCCGCAATAACTGGCATTAGGTGAAGAAATGACAATGGTAAAAGATCATCAGCGTTTGAATCTTCTGACTGCAGAGGATGACAAACACGGGCGTCTGTTTGTTGACCCTGGCAACGTCACGTTCACCGACCTGTCAGGCGTTCGCCTGCTCCGTTGCGGCGTCGATACCGTGCGCCAGCTGTACAAAGGCCTGGTACGCCCGGAAGTCATGGCGCTGTTTGAAAACCCGGGCAGCATGGTCGATTTTGCCGGCCAGCGTTGGCACTCGGGCCGGGTATGGCGCGACTCCGGGTATCAGTACAAGCTGCAGAACGCAGACCTGGGAATCATCCTGCTGGTGAAGAACTTTAACGCCAAGCTGGACTGCATCGGCCCCCACCTGAAAATTGAAGTCTCACCCCATGCAATTGACAGCCTGTCACCTGAGCGCCTGCAGGATCGGTTGGATTTCTATGCAGCCCAGGTGATGACCCATCTGGAAATCAACCAGTGTGCCGTCCACCTTGCATTAGACCTGCAGGGCTGGACGCCTCCAGATGACCTGGTCGCGCGTATGCACTGCAAAGCCCGCACGCACCGCGACATATCAGGCATCAACGAAATCAACTGGGCGTCGAAATCCAGCGTATACGGCCGCGGTGAAACCTCGATGTTTGGTTCTGCCAGTGGCATCCAGCTGTGTATCTACAACAAGACCGAACAGGCCAAGGCCACCGACAAGCTCGACTACTGGGAAAGCGTCTGGCGTCGCCGTGACAGCTTCGATGCTGCAGACCCAGACAACTACAACCCAGAGCAAACCGTATGGCGTGTAGAGCTGCGTTATCACCATTCCATCATCCAACAATTCGCCAGCGGCTCCCTGGATGTTAAGACCGGGCAGATGATCGATACCCGGTCGTTTGCAGCCTTTGCCGGGCATCTGGACGGCCTGTGGCGCTATGGCTTGGGGCAATTCAAGCTGTTGAGCCGACCAGGCTACTTTGCCCCCATCTGGACGCTGATTCGCGATGACGTGCGCGTCGATCTGCCCGTCGATTCGCTGCTAGATGACACAGAGTACAAGCGCTATTACAAGACCTCTCGGGGCTTCTCCGGCAAGAACGTGGAACTGTTCCTGGGAAACTTCGTAAGCCTGCTTGCAAGGGAGCGAGTGGGCGCAAAAAAGGCTTTCTTCACCCTAAAACAGTGGGGCTGTTGGCCCGTTATACGGGATCACTACGCGGCAAAAGAAATGAGTGAGCGGGATCTGTTCCGGCACATCAAAAACCTGCTTGAGGAACGCCAGGTTAGATGGGGTAGGGCCGTCTAATGGCTATCGAGCAACTGGCCGACGGCCGTTGGAAAGTCGATGTAGAATCGATCAAGGGCAAACGCTTCCGTAAGACCTTCAAGACCAAGGCCGAAGCATCACGCTTTGAAGCAACCTGCAGGGCCAAGGTGATTGAAACACCGGATTGGGCACCCAAGCCAAAGGATCGCCGCAAGCTCTCCGAACTGGCACAGCGTTACTACGATCTGCATGGTCACACCCTGGCGGACTCGGTGAGGCTTAAACAGGTACTGGAAAAGCTGGTACGCGAGCTAGGTGACCCGGTTGCCGTCAAGTTCACGGCTGATCAGTTCTGCAAACTACGTGGCCAGCACCTTGCGGACGGCATCCATGGCAAGACCCTGAACAACCGACTCGGCTACCTCAAATCGTTGTTTAACGAACTCTACCGGCTGGGCGATATCGACTATTCGAACCCGTTGGCTAAGGTTCGGCCGCTGCGCCTGCAGGAACGTCCACTATCGTTTCTTTCTCATGCCCAGGTAACTGAGCTGCTGCAGACATTCGACACTTACCCGAACTGCGAACACCTGGCGCTGATCGCGCGAGTTTGCCTGGCAACTGGTGCACGGTGGGGTGAGGCTCAGGGGCTTTTACCGGAGAGGGTTAAAAACGGTGCTGTGACCTTCGCTAATACCAAATCGCGGCGGACTCGTAGCATCCCGATTCATCCAGACCTTGAAAGGGCGTTGCTGGACTACTTCAAGGCCCATGGCCCGTTCCCGAACTGTATCCGGCATTTCAGCCGTGTCCTGGACTCTACGTCGATCAAGCTACCGAGAGGTCAGGCAACGCATGTGCTTCGCCACACGTTTGCCAGTCACTTCGTCATCACTGGCGGGAACATCCTGACCCTGCAGAAGGTGCTTGGCCATGCGTCCGTCACTATGACCATGCGCTATGCGCACCTGGCCCCCGATCACCTGCAGGATGCTTTGCGCCGCAATCCCATCTTCGACACTTTCTCGACACCGACCTAGGCCAGAAAGCAAAAAGCCCCGAAATCTTTTTAGAAATCAGGGCTTTAAAAACTGCGATTTGGAGCGGGCGATGGGAATCGAACCCACAGCTCTAGCTTGGGAAGCTAGGGTATTACCACTATACGACGCCCGCAGCGGGTGCCTTTATACCGGAAGTCTTGGTTGAAATGAAGTCCGCGCCCCGGTTATCTGCAATAACGCGGTGCGGGCGCGGGTGTGTACAGGCTTCATACGGCCAGCGCGTGCAGCACGTCCATCTGTGGGCGGTAGTGGGTCTGGCGCAGTGGTTTGCTCTGCAGGAAGCCCAGCAGTGCGGCCTGGCTCTGCAGCCATGCGGCTTTGTGCTCCATGTCGAGGAAGTGCCCGGCGTTGTCGATGGTGGCGAACTGGCAGTCGTTCAGGTGCTTGGCGAACAGGCGCACGTCGGCTGGCGAGGTGTAGGCGTCGTGTTCGCCGTTGACGAATAGCAGCGGGATCTCGATGCCTGCCAGGCACTGCATCTGGCAATGGGCGTCGAGGTGCAGTACCTGGTGCACATGGGCATGCATCTGCTGGTATTCGTGGCTGTCCAGGCTGCTGATATGGCGATGGTTGTAGCGCTTGAACAGCGACGGCAGATAGCGCCCTATGGTGTTGTTGACCAGGTGACCGAGTTGGTCGCCGTCGAGGGCGTGCAGATGGGCCAGGCCTTGTTCCAGGTAGTCGACCATCGGCTCGTTGAGCAACGGCGAGAAGGAGGTGATCACCGCCTTCTCAATACGCGCCGGGCGCTGGGCCAGGGCCAGCATGGCGGCGACGCCACCCCAGGAGAACGACATCAGGTGGTCGGCACGGAACTGTTCGATCAGTTCGAGCAGGATGCTGGCCTCGTCTTCCTTGGTGATCGGCTGGTGGTGATGGTTGTGCGGCTTCGACTGGCCGGCATAGGGCTGGTCGTAGAGCACCACATTGAATTGGGTACGCAGGTATTTGACCGTTTGCGCGAAGGCTGCGGTGGTGGAGAGTGAGCCGTTAACCAGAATGATGGTCTTGCGCGCGCTCGGATTGGCGTAGAACTCCGTGTAGATCTTGTAGATTCCGTGAACATCGACGACAGCGGTGGCTGGCTTCATGTCGTTTCCTCCTGGCGCAAAAGTGGGCATGGCAAAACGGCGGTGCCGTTAAACCGGGCTAAGCAGGACAATCAGGAAAGCGCCTGGACGTGACAGCAAGATGTCAGGCTGGAGGATTTTATAAGTTATTTATTTTCAATCAGTTAGGGCTGAAATAGAGCATCCGTCCACGACCTTTTAGCAGGTCGTGGAGTGGCGTCTTTGACCAGGCAGGAACCCATTTCGCGCAGTGCGCAAGTAACCGATGGAACATCTTAGATGGTTTTCGTGACTAATCAGTCACTATAGGACCTTATGGTTTGATTTAAGCAGCCGTACTCCTGCTGGCGCAAGTGAATATTGGAATATCGAACAACCGTTTGTCGGTTAGCTAGCTAAGTATGTGACTTGAGCGCGGGCTGTCTTAGAAACAGGCGATTTCCGCTGTCGTCAGGGTGCGGTACTGGCCGGGGGCCAGCTGCGGGTCGAGTTGGATGGCGCCCATGCTTAGGCGGTGCAGGCCGATGACCTTGTTCTGGAAGTGGCCAAACATGCGCTTGACTTGATGGTAACGGCCTTCGTGCAGGGTCAGCAGGGCGCTGTGGCTATCCAGGATGACCAGCTCTGCGGGCAGGGTGGTGAGGTCTTCATAGGCGAAGTACAGGCCGCGGGCGAACACTTCGATGTACTCAGGAGTAATCGGTTGTTCGGTCTCAACGCGGTAGACCTTGCCCAGGCGGCTGCGCGGCTCGGTGAGGCGGCGTGACCATTGGCCATCGTTGGTGAGCAGCAGCAGGCCGCTGGTATTCAGGTCCAGGCGGCCGGCCAGGTGCAAGTCGGCTTTATCCGGCTCATCAAGTAAATCCAGCACGGTGCGGTGTTGCTCATGCTCGGTGGCGCTGACCACGCCGATGGGTTTGTGCAGCATAAAGTAGCGTGCGGCTTTGCCGGCTTGCAGCAGCTCGCTATCGACCTCGATACGGCTGAACTGGCTAACTTCGCACAGACCATCGCAAACCACCGCACCGTCCACTTGCACGCGGCCGCTGGCCAACAGCTGGCGGGCGGCTTGGCGATTGAGTTGAGGCAGGTTGCTGAGAAAACGGTCGAGGCGCATGGCTAGTCGGCAGACGGTTCAGGCAGGCCCTGGGCGCAGCGTGGGCACAGGCAGCTGCGGTTGCGCTGCTCGGGTGGCAACTTGGCCAGCTGCGCGGCATCGACCGGCACGCTAAAACACCAGCACTCGCTTACCGGTGCGTCGGCGCCAGCCTGGGCGCACTGGTTAAGCTGCCCGCAGCAGGGGCAGCGGCTGGTGTCATCACTCACGCGGTTTCTTCACACAGGCGGTTGCGGCCGCCCTGTTTGGCCCGGTACAGGGCGCGGTCGGCGCGGGTGATCAGCTGCTCCAGCGACTCATCGGCATGCAATTGCGCCAGGCCGATGCTGGTGGTGATGCGCAGCTGCGCGCCGTTGAAGCTGATGCTGCTTTGCTCGGTTTGCTGGCGGATCTTCTCGCCCAGCTCGCGGGCCTGCTCGGGTGTGGTGTCCTTGAGCAGCAGGATAAATTCCTCGCCACCCCAGCGGCAGATGATGTCGGACTGGCGCAGGGTGCTGCGCAGGTCGCTGGCAAAGCGGCGCAGCACTTCATCACCGGCCATATGGCCGTGGCTGTCGTTGAGCTGCTTGAAGTTGTCCAGATCGAGCATCAGGGCGCACAGCGCGCTTGGGCTGCGCCGTACTTCCTGCACGGCCTGGTTGGCCAGCAGGTCGAAACCACGACGGTTGGGCAGCTCGGTGAGCAGGTCGGTGGTGGCCAGGGCGCTGATGCGCCGTTGATAGCGGCGCAGCACCAGGCTCACCAGGCTGATGACGATAACGGTGACCACCAGGCAGATCAGCAGATTGAGGTACAGCGACTTGCGGATGCCGGCGACCGCGCCGTCTTCATGCTTGTCGACAAACAGGTACCAGTTCAGCTCGGGGATAAAACGCACATTGAGGAAGTGGTCGCGGCCGTGTTCCTGATACTCGAAGTCACCGCTTTGCGGATGCGGCAACTTGGCCTGCAGCTCTTCCAGACCGGGGATTTCGCTGAGCGACTGGCCAACCCGCGCGCCCATCGGCCCGCCGCTGGCGCCGGTGAGGACCAGCAGGCCATTGGTGTCGACAAAGAACACGCTGCGCTCATAGCGCTGCTGGTAGGTGTCGATCAGTTTGACCACCGCATCCACGGTCAGGCCCACACCGGTGGCGCCGATAAAGCGCTGCTGGTAGTCGAACACCTTGTAGTTGATAAACACGGTCATACGGTCGTCGTTGGCCATGTCGACGTCGACATTGATCTCGTATGGGGTCTGCATGTCGCGCACGCGGAAATACCAGTCATCGCGTGGCTCGTCTTCCTGCACCTGCTTGAGCACGCCCTTGGCCTGGTAGTAGGTGTGGGTTTTCTCCGAGACGAAGAAGCTGGTGACCGTGGCGTAATGCTCCTGCACCTCGCGCAGGTAGCGGGTGATCTGCTCGGGGTCCTTCTCGCCGCCCAACACCCAGTCGCGCACATAGGTGTCGCGGGACATCATCGAGGAAATCAGGATGGGCCGAACCAGGTCCTTCTGGATTTCCGAGTAGACGTTATCCGAGGTCAGCGGCAGCTCGGTGTTGATGATGCCGGCGCGGATCGAGTCCAGAGCGGTGTAATAACTGGCCAGGGAGGTGGCAAGGAAGCCACAACCGAGCAGAACCAGCAGCAGCGCAATCAAGGACCATTGCCGGGCCAGGGGGGATTTGTGAGGCATGCAAGGCTCTGCTGGTTAAATAATCGCCGCATTGTAGCGTTCGGCAACCGCCGGCGCTGCTGAAACATCGGCGTCTGGCCGATTTGCCGGCAGCCATGGTGCTTGCTGCGCCAGGCCTTGAGGACTAAGGTGCGGCGACCAGACTGTTGAAAAACGTTGGCGAGGCAGCCAGCGCAAGGCAAAAACAGGCGAGAAGCGGAGTTTACGAGCTGTAAATGAGCATTTGAGCCTGTTTTTAACGCCGCGATGGCAACGTAGGTAGTTTTTCAACATCTGGTACACGAAGAGTCTCCTTGGTGACCCGTACGCTGCTCGTACGCCTTGCTGATCTGCCCCTGACCGCAGTCCTTTCAGCACACCGAGCCCCCATGCCCAGCGCGCCTGCCAGCTATCGCATCAAATATTCCACCCTGAGCATCGGGCTGGAGGATTTTCACCTGTGCTCGCTGCGCGACAAACAGCAGTTCGCCGACCTCGATGGCCTGGCGGAAAAAGCCGGGATCTCCTCGGCCACCTGGTCGCTGTTTGGCCAACTCTGGCCGGCCGGTGAAGTACTGGCGCAAACCCTGAGCGGCATGTCGGTGGACGGGCTGCGGATTCTCGAGCTGGGCTGCGGCCTAGGACTGACCAGCCTGGTGTTGCAGCGCCTGGGGGCGGATATCACCGCCAGCGACTACCACCCGCTGGCGGGGGAGTTTCTGCTGCGCAATGCCGCGCTTAATCAACTGCAACCGGTGCCTTATCAGAGCTGCGACTGGGCCGAGGACTATCAGCAGCTGGGCCTGTTTGATCTGGTGATCGGCAGCGATCTGCTTTACGAGCGCGACCACCCCAGCCTGCTGGCCGGGTTTATCGACCGCCATTGCAACCGCCACGCGGCAGTGCTGATTGTTGACCCGGGCCGCGGCAACAGCGCGCGGTTTTCCCGGCATATGCTGGAGCACGGCTACCTGCAGCTGGCCGATAGCCTGAACCTGCTGGATAACCCGGATGCGCCGTTTAAAGGGCGCATCCTCAGTTACCGGCGTTAGCCCCTCAGACTTCTTCTAATACCACCACACGCTGGCCCGCACGCACGGGTGAGCCGGGTTGCACGCGCACCTCGCGCACCACGCCATCACGCGGGGCGAGCAGGGGGATTTCCATCTTCATCGACTCCAGAATCACCAGCACATCGCCGGCTTTGACCGTGCTGCCGGCTTCTACCTGCACCTGCCAGAGGTTGCCGGCGATATGGCTTTCGATGCTGTGCAGGCCGGCGCCGAGGGGGGCGTCTTCGCCGAGATCAGCGGCGACTTCCTCGCTCTCGTAGTGCGCCTGGCCGGAAGCGATCCAACGCTGGCGTTCGGCGTCAAAGGCCGCGCGCTGCTGGTTGCGGAAGGCGTCGATGCCTTCAGCCTCGCGGTCGAGAAAGGTCTGATAATCGGTCAGGGCCAGTTCGCTGTGCTCGATACGCAAGTCATAGCGGCCCAGGGGGAAGTCACGGCGGATACGCAGCAGCTCGTCCGCCGAGACCGGGTAGAAACGGATCTGGTCGAAGAAGCGCAGTAGCCAAGGCTTGCCGTCGAACGCGGCCACTTCGCGGTAGCGGTTCCACATCTGCAGAGTACGGCCGACAAACTGGTAGCCGCCGGGGCCTTCCATGCCGTACACGCACATATAGGCGCCGCCGATGCCCACCGAGTTTTCTGCAGTCCAGGTGCGCGCCGGGTTGTACTTGGTGGTGACCAGGCGATGGCGTGGGTCCAGCGGGGTGGCCACCGGCGCGCCGAGGTAGACGTCGCCCAGGCCCATGACCAGATAGCTGGCTTCAAAGACCGTTCTGTACACCTCATCGAGATTTGGCAGGTCGTTGATGCGGCGGATAAATTCCAGATTGCTCGGGCACCAGGGTGCATCCTTGCGCACCGTGGTCATGTATTTCTCGATGGCCAACTGGCAGGCCGGGTCATCCCAGGACAGCGGCAGATGAACGATGCGTGACGGTACGCGCAGGTCCTGCGCGGCGCACACGGCGTCCCATTCGCCGGCGACGATGCCGAGCAGATCGCTAAGGGCGAGGGTTTCCGGCTGGTAATGCACCTGCAGCGAGCGAATGCCGGGCGTCAGGTCGATCACACCATTCAGTTGCTTGGCCTCCAGCGCCTGCATCAGCGCATGGCCACGGAAGCGCAGCACCAGATCCAGCTCCGCCGCGCCGATTTCCAGCAGCAGATGGGTATCGCCGGACAGGCGCGCGACCAGGCGTTTATCGGCTTCGCCGATATCGAGGACGATGGGGGAGGTGAGGTCATGGGCTTGTGTAGGAGCGAGCTTGCTCGCGATCCTTTGGTATTGCTGATCGCGAGCAAGCTCGCTCCTACAGAGGTCGTTGCATTCAATATTGTTGCTCTTGGCCAGCTCCCGCGCGGTGGCGATATCCACCGGGGCAAAGCGCACCTTGTCGCCGGCCTTAAGCTGGCCCAGCTGCCACAGATCCGCCTCGATAATAGTCACCGGGCAAACAAAGCCGCCCAGGCTCGGGCCGTCCGGGCCGAGGATTACCGGCATGTCACCGGTAAAGTCCACTGCGCCAATCGCATACGGGTTGTCGTGGATGTTCGAGGGGTGCAAGCCCGCTTCGCCACCGCTGTCGCGTACCCATTCCGGTTTCGGGCCAATCAGGCGTACGCCGGTGCGGCTGGAGTTGAAGTGCACCTCCCAGTCGGTGGCGAAAAAGGTCTCGATATAGGCCGGAGTGAAGTATTCCGGCGCGCCGTGCGGGCCGTAGATCACGCGGATCTCGCGTACGGCTGGCAGGGCGCTGCACAGTTCGGCAGGTAGTTGCGCGCCGGCTTGAAGGTCGGTCAGCGCCGGGATATGCAGCACATCACCGGCGCGCAGGGCACGGCCGCCGTGGCCGCCGAACTGGCCGAGGGTAAAGGTGCTTTTACTGCCGAGATAATCCGGCACCTGCACACCGCCGCGCAGACTTAGATAGCTGCGTGCGCCGGCGCCCTGGATAGTGCCGAGGCTCAGGGTGCTGCCGGCTTTGATCAGCAGCGCGGTATTCAGTGGCTGCTCGCTACCATCGACGCTTAGCGGGATTGGCGCACCAGTGACCGCCACCACTGCGTCGGTGTTAAAGCGCAGCGTCGGGCCGCTCATGGTGATTTCCAGGCCGGCGGCATCTGCCTCATTGCTCAGCAGACGGTTGCCCAGGCGCAGGGCGCGGCTGTCCATCGGCCCCGATGGCGGTACGCCGACGGCCCAGTAGCCGAGGCGGCCGGGGAAGTCCTGCACGGTGGTCTGGGTGCCGGCGCTTAGCACTTCGAAGGTGTTGGTCTGATAAATCAGGCCTTCCAGGCAGCGGGTCCAGGGGTTGCCGCTGGCGAACGGTGCGTCAGTGAGGATTTGCCGCAGGTACTGGCTATTGGTTTCCACGCCATACAGCAGTGTGTCGGTCAGGGCTTGGCCGAGTGCGGCGCTGGCAGCTTGGCGGCTATCGGCCCAGGTGATGACCTTGGCGATCATCGGGTCGAAGTAGGGCGGAATTTCGCAACCGGCTTCGACCCAGGTATCGATGCGCAGGCTTTTGCCATCGGCCTTGGGGAAGCCCACGGCGGTGAGCAGGCCGGGGCTTGGCTGGAAGTCGCGGCCTGGATCTTCTGCATACAGACGCGCCTGAATGGCGTGGCCGCTGGGTTTCAGACCTTTCGCCAGTTCACTTAACGGCGCCAGATCGCCGGCCGCCAGTTCGATCATCCAGCGCACCAGGTCGACGCCCCACACCTGTTCGGTAACGCCGTGCTCGACCTGCAGACGGGTGTTTACTTCGAGGAAATAGAAACGCGCTGCCTCGCTGTCGTAGACAAATTCCACGGTGCCGGCGCTGCGGTAGCTGACCGCCTTGGCCAGCTTGATCGCTGCGGCGCAGAGCTCATCGGCCATGCCGGCCGGCAGGTTGGGTGCCGGGGTTTCTTCCAGCACCTTCTGGTTACGGCGCTGCACCGAGCAGTCGCGCACGCCGAGGGCCAGCACTTCGCCGCGACCGTCGCCAAACACCTGCACTTCCAGATGGCGGGCGCGCTGGATGTATTTTTCGATAAACACACCGCTGTCGCTGAAGTTGTTCTGCCCCAGGCGTTTGACTGCGTCGAAGGCATCGCTCAGCTCGGCGGCGCTGTTGCACACGCGCATGCCGATACCGCCGCCGCCGGCTGTGCTTTTCAGCATCACCGGGTAGCCGACCTGTTCGCCTGCGACCAGCGCGGCGTCGAGGTTTTCCAGTAATTCGGTGCCTTCAAGCATCGGTACGCCGTGCTGTTTGGCCAGGGTGCGGGCGGTATGTTTCAGACCGAATACCCGCAGCTGTTCTGGCGTTGGGCCGACAAAGGCAATACCGGCGGCTTCGCAGGCTTCGGCAAAGGTGGCGTTTTCCGAGAGAAAGCCGTAACCGGGGTGGATGGCCGTGGCTCCGCTTTGTTTGGCCACGGCGAGAATTTTATCGACCACCAGGTAGGTGCTGGCTGCTGGGCCTTCGCCCAGGCTGTGGGCTTCGTCCGCCTGCTGAATATGCAGGCTGGCAGCGTCGGCTTCGGAGTAAACGGCCACGCCCTGTACATCAAGGGCGCGTAGCGTACGCAGGATGCGGCAGGCAATGGCGCCACGGTTGGCGATCAGCAGTTTGTTGAACATTCGAGGTGTCCTCGAAGGGGCGGGCCGTCCCGCGGTATTCGGTCTGCACCACGGTCGTCCGTGGTTGAAAGGCTTTTGCCCCCTCTCCCCTCGGGGAGAGGGTTGGGGAGAGGGGCTTGGGTTGATGCTGTTCAGCTCGCCCTCTCCCCCGGCCCCTCTCCCGCAAGCGGGAGAGGGGAGAAAATCAATCCCACACCAGCACTTCAGCCGGAGTCGGGTTGTAGCCGTTGCACGGGTTGTTCAGTTGCGGGCAGTTGGAGATCAGTACGATCACGTCCATATGCGCCTTGAGCTCGACGTATTTGCCAGCGGCGGAGATGCCGTCTTCAAAGGTCAGACCGCCTTCAGGGGTGACCGGCACGTTCATAAAGAAGTTGATATTGGCGCTGATGTCGGCCTTGTTCAGGCGGCCGTCATGCAGGCTTGCGCGCAAAAAGTTGTCGCGGCAGCTGTGCATATAGCGCTTGTCCAGGGCGTAACGCACGGTGTTGCTCTCCTGGGCGCAGGCGCCACCGAGGGTGTCGTGGCGGCCGCAGGTGTCGGCGCTGATGGTCAGCATCGGCTGGCCCAGGTTGGAATACAGCACGCTGCCGGTGGTCAGGTACACGCGGTTCTGTTTGCGCAGGGTGCGTTGCACGTCATAGCGCTCGCGCGGGTTGCGCGCCGAATAGAACAACGTATCGACCGCCTGATTGCCTTCCAGATCGAGCAGGCGCAGGGTCTGGCCGGCTTTTACTTCGCAGAGAAAGGGTTCGCCAGCGGCGATGGTGGCGCGGTACACCGCAGCTTCCGGGTGCTTGTCGCTTGAGATAAGAGTCATGCTGGCCGGCCTCAGATATACAGACGTTCGGTGTTATGGAAGCCCCGCTGGTTTTCCGGGCGCGAGGTGCGGCACAGCACGCTGATGCCGTCGCTTTCGACCTTGTGCCAGCTCAGTTGCAGCGGCTTGGGCGCGTAGTCGGGGCTTGGGTCCAGGGGGTGCTGTAGAGCGGTGAGTACCACCAGGGTGTCCATCGGCGCGTACAGCTCGATGTAGTCGCCGGCCTTGGAGTTGCCCGGCTGGAAATGGAAGCAGCCGTCGCTGTCGACCGTGACCTTGCTGAACAGGTTGAGGCACATCAGCAGGTCGGCAAGGCCGAGGTTCCACTTGCCCATTTCCACCAGCAGGTTGTCCACGCCGTTGCGGAAGAAGCCGTTGCGCAGTTGCTGATAGTTGCCGTTGCCGTACTTTTCTTGCACCTCGGTGGCGTTGAGCACGCCGCCGAAGCTGTCATGCCAGCCGCAGGTATCGGCGGTAATAGCGGCGAGCACCCGGCCCATATCCGAATACAGGCAATGGCCGGCGGTGAGCTTGGCGGTGTGCTGGCATTTGAGGCTGTCCGGTAGGTTCAGCCGTTCACTTTTCTCAGCGGCATTGAGCAGCAGCAGGCTGGCATTGGCGCCGCCTTGCAGGTCGGTAATGCGCAACAATTGGCCGCGCTTGAGGACAAAGGAGGTATGGCCGCCGCCGGGAACGAGCTCTTCGTAGAGCGTGGGGCGCAGGCTTAATGAGGCAGTCATCTGATGCTCCTACAGGGCCGGTTGCAGGTTGCCGGCGATATGCGCGGGCAACGCGTCGACGGCGGCGCGGGTGGCGCGGCGGTCGCTGTTGAGGGGGATGTCGTAGGTGATGCGCGCGCCGAAGGCGTTCGGCGCGTGCGGGTCAATGCGGGTCTTGTCGAACACCAGCAGGCGGGTGCCGAGGCTGAAGCCCTCGCTCAGGTCGTGGGTGACCATGAATACGGTGAGCTTGGTTTCGTGCCACAGCTCCAGCAGCAGGCCGTGCATGTCCTTGCGGATGCCGGGGTCGAGGGCACCGAAGGGTTCATCGAGCAGCAGCACGCGCGGTTGCATGATCAGCGCCTGGGCAATCGCCAAACGTTGCTGCATGCCGCCGGAGAGCTGGCTGGGGTATTTGTCCAGGGCATGGCCGAGGCCGACCTTGTGCAGAATCACCGCCGCCTGCTCGCGGGCTTCGCGTTTGGCGGCGCCGAACAGTCGGCCGAGCAATTTCGAACGCGGCAACTCCAGGCCGATGGCGACGTTGTCCAGCACAGTCAGGTGCGGGAACACCGAGTAGCGCTGAAATACCACGCCACGGCTGCTATCGGGTTCGGCAGCCAGCGGCTCACCGCCGAGCAGGATTTCGCCCCGGCTGGCGCGCTCCTGACCGAGCAGCAGGCGCAGAAAGGTCGATTTACCGCAGCCGGATGCACCGACCAGGGTGCAGAACTCGCCTTCGTTGATCGACAGGTTGAGTCTTTCCAGTACGACCTGATCGCCGTACTCCTGCCAGACGTTCTTCACTTCGATAAAGGCGCTCATGCCTTGGCCACCTCGTACCAGGGGAAGCACACGCGGATGGTCTGGCGCAGGCCCAGGTCCATCAGCCAGGCAAGCAGGGTGATCCACACCACGTAGGGCAGAATCACATCCATGGCCATATAGCGGCGCACCAGGAAGATCCGGTAGCCCAGGCCATCGGTGCTGGCGATGGCTTCGGCGGCAATCAGAAACAGCCAGGCCGAGCCGAGCATCAGGCGCAGGGAGATCAGCAGGCGCGGCAGCAGTTGCGGCAGCACCACACGCAGGATCAGGGTCCAGGTGCTGGCACCCAGGGTCTGCGCCTTGATCAGGATTTCCTGGGGAATCTCGCGGGCACGTTGTTCCAGGTCGCGGGCGATGCAGGGGGTGATGCCGATGACGATCAGCATCACCTTGGACAACTCGCCCAGGCCGAAGACGATAAACAGGATTGGCAGAATCGCCAGTGGCGGCACCATCGACAGCACCGTGAGCAGCGGCGACAACGGCGCGCCAAATAGCGGAATGATGCCGGCAGCTATCCCTAAGCACAGCCCGGCGATGGCGGCGATGCCGATGCCCATGGCCAGGCGTGACAGGCTGGCGGCGCTGTCCTGCCAGAACAGGTAGTTGCCGCTGCGCTTGTCCTCGGTAAAGGCCAGGCGATCAACCGCCGCCACCATCTGGCTGGCGCTGGGCAGCAGTTTGTCGTTGGGATTCTCCGTCAGCCGCTGCGCCGAGCCTGCGAAATAGGCAAACAGCAGCAGGGCGAAGGGCAGCAGGATCAGCAGCAGGCGACCGCTGCGATCCGGGTGGCGGTTGATCAGGCGCATAGAGTGTTCTCGTGTGGCTTGGGCCCACTCCCCCGAAGCCTCTCCCGCAAGCGGGAGAGGTAGGGAAGGCGTTACAGCGTGCCGTCAGCCGCCATCTGCATATAGCTGGGGTCGAAGCGCAGCTTGAGGTTGCCGGTGTCGCCGGTGGTCACGCCCTTGGCGAAGCCCATACCGATGGCATCGGCACTTTGCGCGCCTTCACCGAGCAGGCCGTGGCCGAAGGAGAACTCCGCGACCTTGGTCATGGTGGCCGGCAGTTTCGGGCTGGTGGCGAAGGCTACGGCGTCCTTGGCCGAATAGAACATCTTGGTCGCCGCAAGCTGTGCTTCATAGCCGGCCAGGTCAGTGCCGGAGGCCTTGGCCATATGCTCGCGAGCGGCCTTGCCGGCCGGGGTGTCGGCACTCATGGTGGCCATGATTTCGTACCAGGCGCCGGTCAGCGCTTTGCCGAAGGCCGGGTTGTCCTTGAGGGTGTTGCTGTTGACCACCATCAGGTCGATGATTTCCCCGGGGATCTGGCTGGAATCGAACACCTTGGTCACGTTGGGCGTGGCTTCGATCTCAGCCAGCAGCGGGTTCCAGGTGGTCACGGCGGTGACGTCGCTGGTGGAGAAGGCGGCGACCATGTCGGCGTCGGAGGTGTTGACCACTTTCAGGTCTTTCTCGCTGAGGCCGGCTTTTTCCAGGCCGCGGGCCAGCAGGTAGTGGGAAACGGACAGCTCGACCAGGTTGACGTTCTGGCCCTTGAGGTCGCCCAGGGTCTTCTTCTCGCCTTTGAGCACGACGCCGTCGTTGCCGTTGGAGAAGTCGCCGATGATCAGCGCGGTGCTGTCCACGCCGCCAGCTGCCGGGATGGTCAGGGCATCCATATTAGTCATGGTGCAGCCATCGAACTGGCCGGCGCTGTACTGGTTGATCGATTCAACGTAATCGTTGATCTGCACCACATCGATATTGATGTCGTACTTTTTCGCCCACTTGTCGACGATGCCTTCTGCGGCGCCGTATTCCCACGGCATCCAGCCGGCGTAGATGGTCCAGCAGACGCTGAAGTCGGATTTCGGCGCGGCGTGGCTATTGAGGCTGATGGCGGCGGCCAGGCCGGCGGCGAGTACTGAACACAGACGGGTCTTACGCATGATGGAGCCTCCAGTTCGAGAAAGTACGGGCAGGAGTGCGCGGCGGTTCCCCACGAGTGGGGCGCGTTCTCCCGGGCTTTTATCCCGCCGTGTAACCTCGAAGGAGGTCGCCAACTCTCGGACCAGTCACCCGCAGATCTGTTGATCGCGGATCGGAACCCTAGTCAGCTATTGCAAATTGTGGTGCCGCGATCCCGCCGAAGCGGGTTGTTCCTGCACGAAGTAGGTATTGCGAACATCGTGCCAGCTTGATCTAGCCCGCAGGCACGCGGTTTCTGCTGACGCCCGGCTAGGGTTGTGCGCCCTGGCGGTGCGTGGCGGTGCCTGCGTGCTGCATTGCGGGGCGTCTGATCAAAGATTTTTTTCGGCGGCCATCTGCATATAGCTGCCATCGAAGCGCAGCAGGATGTTGTCGGCATTGCCCAGGCTACGTTCACCACTAAAGGCGATGCCGAGCTTGTCCAGGCCCTTGCCGTCGTTGCCGAGCAGCTTCTGCTGGTCGGCAAACTGGGCGACCCGCTGCATCAGCTCGGGCATCTTGTTGGCGCGGGCAAATGCCAGGGCGTAACGCGGTGAATAGAACGAGCGCAGGGTGTCGAGTTGTTGGCTGAAATCCTCTGGCGTGGTGCCCGCAGCGCTGGCCATCTTCGCTCGTGCTGCGCGCCCGGCGTCGGTGGGCATGCCCATCAGGCGCTGGGTTTCGAACCAGGCGCCGGTCAGCGCCTTACCCAGCTCTGGGTGGGCAGCGAGGACCTTGCTGTTGACCACGGTGAGGTCGACGATCTCGCCGGGAATCAGGTTGGAGCTGAACACCTGGCTGACCTGGGTCTGCTGCTTGATCTTGGCCAGAATCGGGTTCCAGGTAATCACCGCGTCGCCCTGGCCGGCGAGAAAGGCCTCGGCAATCTGCGTGTCCGACACGTGCTGGATGGTCACATCCTCAGGCTTGAGCAGGGCCCATTCCAGGGCGCGGCTGAGCAGGTAGTGCGACACCGAGTTCTCCACCAGCAGCACTGTCTTGCCCTTGAGATCCTTCAGGGTCAGGCCCGGGCCGCGCAGCAGAATGGCATCCGCACCGTTGGAGAAGTCGCCGATGATCAGTGCGGTGGAATCGACGCCCGCGGCGGCTGGGATGGTCAGCGCATCCATATTGGTCATCGAGCAGGCATCGAATTCCCCGGCGCTGTAACGCTCGATGGAGCCGACGTAATCCGGCACTTCGCTGACTTCGATGCGGATGCCGTATTGCTCGGCCCACTTGTTAACGATGCCTTCAGTGGCGGCATAGCCCCAGGGCATCCAGCCGGCAAAGATCGACCAGCACAGCTTGAAGGTTTTCGGCTCGACGCTTGCGCTAGCGGGGGCAGTCAGTGTCAGGGCGAGCAGGCCGATGCAAATACGGCGAAGGAGCACAGCTGGAAGATGCATATAAAACCTCGGGGTCAGGAAATGGCGCAGGAAGGCGTGCAGCCGCGCTGCATCGTTCTCCCGGGCTTTTATCCCGCCGTGTAACCCCGGTTCAGCATTGCTGGGTGAGGTCGCCAGCTCTCGGACCAGCCGTTCGCGATCTACCAATCGCGAACCGGAACCCTAGCCAGCCATTGCAAATTTTCACGCTGCAAACCGCTAGTAAGCCGGGCAGCGACACGCATTCCATTCGTCGGCAACGCATAAGCGAAGACCGTGCCATAACATCCGATTTGCCACTCCAGTGAATCTATTAGGTGGAATCGACGATGACGCTCATATTGATGTTTCGGGCGATTCGCATTCGGGTGTGAGTGGCCGGAGCAGCAGTAACGGCGAGCAAGCATGTCCGTCGTGGCGACAATAAGAAGGTAGGTTTTACGATGAAAGCGTTAGTCGGTTTGTTGATGGCAGGTTTTCTATTGATTTCGCTGCCGGCCTGTAGCCTGCGGTTGCCGGGCATCGGCGTCGATATCGGCAATGGCGGTGGTCACGATGGCGGCGGCCCACCTCATTGTCCTCCCGGGCAGGCCAAGAAGGGTCGCTGCTAAAACGACCTAGGGCAGCGCTCAGGCGGAGCGAGTGTTGCGCAGCGCGACAGCGTCAGTCTTGAAATAATTTGTCATGGAATATGACCGACCTGTGATCGGTTCAGTCGATGCGACCGTTGTCTATTGATTGGGAGCAATCCCTGGCAGCGACAACGGTCGCTGCCGCACCCGCGGTCGAAGGAGGCCGCTATGTCATACAAATCCATGCTGCTGGCGTTGTTGGTTTTGTCTTTAAGCGGTTGTGCGGTCTATGGCGGCGGCAGTGGTTATGGCCACCGCGGTTATGATCGCGGCCATTCGAATACCTATTATCAGGTGCAACGCTACCCGGTTTATGTGGTGCCGCAGCCGCAGCGCTACAAGGCTTACCACCATGGCGGGCGGCGCTACGATGATCACCGTCATCCATCGCGTTATTACGTGCCGGCTCCAAAGCCGCGCCATTACCAGACGCACAAATACCAGAATCGCCACGACTATCGCGTGATGCAACCGCGCGCGGGATGGGATGGCCGCCGTGATCGCGACCACTCGCGCAACCATCAACAACAGCGCCCACAACGCCACGATGCACAACGGGGTGGCGAGCGCCGTGGTGATGATCGACGCGAGGGCCGGCGCGATGAAAGTAAGGGTTGGGAGCGGCAGCGCAACTGACCACCATTTCTAGACGCGCTACGAATCCGGCGCGCCTTCAAGCTGACGGCCGAAGAGTCGATCTTCGGCCAGTATCTCTTCCCGCATGGCCTGCGCCGCCGGTGACAGGCTATGCCCAGCACGGCTGATCAGGGCGTAGGCAGATTGCTCGGTCAACGCACCTGCTTCCAGCGGCAACCGCGCCAGGCGGCCGGTCTGGATATCCTCGGCCACCACATCCCAAGGCGCCATACTTAGCACGTCGCTATCGGCCACCAGGGCTTTGAGCACCATAAAGTTATCGCACTGAATGCTTAGCGGCTGTTCGCGGCCGCTGAGTGCACGCAGGTTTTGCTCGACCGCCTGCGGTAGTTGTGTGCCGGCAATCGGGTAATCGAGCAGGTCGTGCATACGCAGCGCCGGTTGTTCCAGCAATGGATGCCCGGGACGGCAGAACAGCACGCCGCTGTGGCGTTGCAACGGTTCGATGCACAGCAGCGTGTCGCCTCGCAGCTCGCGGCTATCGGCAACAAACAACTCCAGGGCGTCATCCAGCAGGCTGCTGCGCAGTTCCAGCCAGTTGCCAATCTGCAGATTGATCCGCACCCGTGGATAACGCTGCGCCATGCGTCCCAGCGCCCGTGGTACCAGGCGCGCGGCTGGGTAGGGGCCGGTACCCAGGCGCAGTTCACCGGTTTGCAGATTACCCAGCTGGCTGACGGCGTTCTTCAGTGCACGGCTGCCGGCCAGCAGACGCTGAGCATGCTCCAGTACCAGTTGGCCGTGGGTGGTCAGGCTGATGCCGCGGCTGTGCCGGTCGACCAGGTTGCAGCCGAGGCTGGACTCCAGCGCCTGAATGCTGCGGCTTAGTGCCGGTTGGCTGAGGTGCGCGGCTTCGGCGGCGCGGGCGAAATGGCCGTGCTCGGCGAGGGCGACAAAGTGGCGGAGCTGGCGAAGGTCGTTCATGCGTGTTGTGCATCGCTATCGGTTTTGAAATGCATTGGAATTATTGACTTCGTTTGGCCAATCTTCCAGCACTGCCACTAACAATGAGCGCCTTCGCATGTTTTCACTCAACCGAACTGCCGCCGTGCTGCTGAGCCTGGCGTTACCCATGGCCGGCCACGCGGCCTTGCCCGAAGAGCAGATTACCGCCTCGATCCACCCGGAGCTGGCCGAACACACCAAGCACTTCGCGCAGAAGGTCTACCAGGTGGCCGGCAACGTGTATTCCGCCGTCGGTTGGCAGCTGGGCAACGTGGCGATGATCGAGGCGCCTGAAGGGCTGATCATCGTCGACACCGGCGAGGCGGTCAGCGAGTCGCGCAAGATCATGGCCGAGTTCCGCAAGATCAGCGACAAGCCGGTCAAGGCCGTGGTCTACACCCACTTCCACCCGGACCATATCAACGGCGTAAAGGCCTTCGTCACGGAAGAACAGGTGCTCAGCGGCGAGGTGCAGATCATCGCCCACGAAACCCTGCTGGCCAATGTGGTGGCCCAGGGTGCACTGGTCGGGCCGATTCTCTCGGTACGCTCCGGCTACAGCTTCGGCGCCGGGCTGCCGGACAGTGATCATGAGCAGATGAACGCCGGCATCGGCCCGCTGGCCAAGGTCGAGGCCTCGACCTTTATCGCGCCGACCCTGACCTTCAAGGACAAGCTCGACACACGCATCGCCGGTCTGGATCTGCAGTTTCTCCACGTACCCAGCGAGGCCCCGGACGAGATCACCGTCTACCTGCCGGATAATCGCGTGCTGATCAGCGCCGAGGTGGAGCAGGGGCCGACCCTACCGAATATTCACACCCTGCGCGGCACCAAGTTCCGCGACCCGGTGGTGTGGGTCGAGAGCCTGGACAAGCTGCGCGCCTACCAGGCCGAGCATATGGTGCCGCTGCACGGCCGTCCGGTCAGCGGCCAGGATAAGGTCGAAGAAGTGCTGCGCATGACCCGCGATGGCATCGCCTATATCCACGACCAGAGCGTGCGCTGGATGAACAAGGGCCTGACTCCGGACGAGCTGGTCGAGAAGGTCAAACTGCCGCCGCATCTGGCCGGCTATACGCCTTATCTGCGCGAGTACTACGGCACGGTGAAACACAGCGTGCGGCAGATCTACAACGGCTACCTGGGCTGGTTTCAGGGTGACCCGGTGGCACTCGATCCGCTGCCGCCGAAAGACAAGGCCGAGCGGTTGATTGCCTTGATGGGTGGCCGGGAAAAACTGCTGCTGGCCGCCGGTGACGCCTACCTCAAAGGTGATTACCAATGGGCCGCCGAGCTTTCTAGCTACGCCATTCAGGTGGATGTCGAAGACAGCTTGGCGCGCGATATCAAGGCGCGCAGCTTCCGCAAGCTGGGCTACGCCAGCATGAACATCAACTGGCGCAACTGGTACCTGATGAGCGCCATGGAGCTGGAAGGCAAATTTACTGGTGATGAGGTGCAGCAGATGGCGCTGAGCATGCGCAGTGCGTTTCTTTCGGCGGACATGCTGAAGACCTTCCCGGCACGGATCTTTCTGCAGAATTGGATTACCCGTGTCGATCCAGACAAGGCCAATGATGTAGAGCTGACCCTTGGCTTCAGCTTCCCGGATATCGGCGAGGAATGGGCACTGGAGGTGCGCCGCGGTGTTGTGCAGTTGCATCAGGGCATTCCCGAGGGCACCACGCTCAAGCTGACCCTCGACAAGACGTATCTGGACACCGTGATGAGCGGCGAGAACGGTTTGCTCAAGGGTGCCTTGCTGGGCGATGTAACGGTCGATGGCAGTCTGCTGGAGATCAAGACCTTCCTCGGCTGCTTCGATTTCAGCGATGAGCCGATTGCCCTGACGCTGCGCTGAGTGCTGCCGAGTCACTTGACCCGACCAAAGTGCGGACGCGCTTGAGGTGCTATCAGGGCAGACTGATCAGGTTTTTCACCTGGCTGACTTAGCTGATTAAGGAGTGATGTATGCCTGTTCTGATATTCGCCAAAGGCGCACTGGCCGCGTTCTGGCTACTGGCGCTGCTCAACCTGCTCTACCCCATGGGCGAGGGCTGGTACCTGGCGGTCAACCTGATTGCCGGCGGTATGCTGCTGGCGCATCTCGGCGAGCTGCTGCTGTTCAAGGCCCGCCTGGTTGGTCAGCCACAGCCCTGGTTGCAGCGGGTGCAGGTGCTGTTGTTTGGCTTTGTGCATTTGCAGGGCTTGGGTCGCGCCTAAATTGCTGCTTTTGTCTCCCGATCAACGGCCGCTTACCTGCAACGGGTAATGCGACCGTTATCGCAAACAACCTGCTCCCCATCGGCGAATTGCCCCCGCAGCTGCTGTGGACATTGTGTTTTGTCCCCGTGCCCCGCACCATGACGGCCGTCGTGCCGCCGGCACTTTTTCAGTGCCGTGCCTAAGTCTGCCAAGCGCCTGATGCTGCCGGGTATCGACCCGTATCAGCCAAGTGCTTGAGCCTGCACCTATCTGTATTGTTGACGCGTAATCGAGCCCGGATTTTTCTGCAGTTGGCTCGACAGGAGTGGTTGATGTCGTTGTTCAAGCAGTTGTTTATCGCCATCTGCGTGCTGATGCTGGTGAATTTCACCGGCAGTTTTCTGGTCAGCGTCGAGAGCTCGCGCGAGCAACAGGTCAACCAGCTCCGCGCGCATGCCCAGGATGCCGCCACGGCACTGGGCTTGTCGCTCAGCCCGCATGTCAACGACACCGCGATGATCGAGCTGATGGTCAGTTCGATTTTCGACAGTGGTTATTTTGAAAGCATTCGTGTGACCGATCCTGCCACTGGCGAGCTGCTGGTCGAGCGCAGCGGTGTGCCGGTCAGCGGCGAAGCGCCGCAATGGTTCGCCCAACTGGTCGATCTGGAAGCCGCGCAGGGCGATGCAATTGTCAGTGATGGCTGGCGGCAAGCCGCGCAGGTGCAGGTGATCAGTCACCCGCTGTTTGCCGTTAGCAAACTCTGGCAGAGCACCCTGGGCAACCTGCTGTGGCTGACCCTCAGCGGCGTGTTGTGTATTGCTCTGGGTGTGCTGCTGCTCAAGCGTCAGCTGCGCCCGTTGGACTATATGGTTGCGCAGTCCAATGCGATTGCCCGTCGCGAATTTCTCAGCCTGCCGGAGCTGCCGAAAACCCCCGAGTTTCGTCGGGTGGTCAACGCCATGAACCAGATGGTCGGCAAGCTCAAAGCGCTGTTTGCCGAGGAGGCGGCGCGCAGTGAAGTGCTGCGTGCCGAAGCCTATCAAGACAGCCTGACCGGGCTGGCCAACCGACGTTATTTCGATTTGCAGCTGCACGCACGGCTCAACGTTGAGGAGCAGGCCTGCAGCGGCTACCTGCTGTTGCTGCGGGTTAATGACCTGAGCGGCCTCAATCAGCGTTTCGGCGGGCAGCGCACGGATCAGTTGCTGGTCAGCATCGCCGAACAGTTGCAGCACATCAGCCAGGGCCGTTTTGTTCTGGCGCGCAACCGTGGTGGCGAGTTTGCCTTGCTGGCACCGGGGCTTGCCCGCAGCGACGCGCAACAACTGGCCGAGCAGCTTGAGCAGAGCCTGCACAGCCTGCAGCAGACCGGTGCCAGTGACTGCCTGCCAGTGGCTCACATCGGCCTGACCAGCTTTGCCCCAGGCGCTGCGGAGGATGAGCTGTACCGCGCGCTGGATGCGGCTTTGGCCCTTGCCGCCAGTCAGGCGCAGCCGAGTTGGGCGTTCAATGAATTGGCCGAGCAATCGCTGGCCGTGGACGAGGGGCAAAGTTGGTACAGCCTGTTGGATCAGGCGCTGGACCAGGGCCGTATTCAGTTGTTCTTCCAGCCGGTGGTGGCTGCCGCCGAGCCTGCGCGGGTGCTGCACCACAAGGTGTTGGCGCGGGTAATTGATGAGCAGGGCGGGGTAATTCCCGCTGGACGTTTTCTGCCCTGGGTGGAGCGTTTCGGTTGGGCGGCGCGCCTGGATCGGGTCATGCTTGGTCTGGTGCTGACGCAACTGCAAAGTCATCAGGCTGCCGTTGCGCTGAGCCTGTCCGGCAGCACCTTGCGTGAGCCGCAGGCGCTGGCGGCGCTATATGCCCAGCTACAACAGTACCGGCATCTGGGCCCGCGCCTGACCCTGGAGCTGGATGAGGACCAGCTACCCGATCAGGCCTCGCTGGAAAACCTGACCCAGCGTTTGCACAGTCTGGGTTTTGGCCTCGGCTTGCAGCATTTCGGCGGGCGTTTCAGCATGATTGGCAACCTGGCCAAACTTGGCCTCGGTTATCTCAAAGTCGATGGCAGCTATATCCGCGATATCGACCAGGAAAACGACAAGCGCCTGTTTATCGAAGCCATGCAGCGCGCAGCCAACAGCATCGACCTGCCGCTGATTGCCGAGCGAGTTGAAACCGAAGGGGAGTGGCAGGTACTGCGCGCCATGGGTATCAATGGCGTGCAGGGCCGTCTATTTGGTGAGCCGGGGCCTTGGCGCTAACAGCCGCCAGCCCTGTAGAGCGGGCTTGCTCGCGAGCTGTTGTTAGTCTGCCGCAACAACAGCCTCTGGGTCGTTGACTCAGGGTTAGATCAGTTTCGATTCGTCGTCGTTGATCAGTCGATGCAAACCACCCAAGGCATCCCGCGCTTTGCTACGGCCGACCAACTTACCCTGCGCCGCTTCCGGTAGATCTGTGATGCGCACCACGCCCTTGCGGATCAATACGGTAATCAAGTCTTCCAGTACCCGGATCATGTCCAGGTCACTCTGCTTGAGCTGCAGCAGGCTGCTTTCTACGCTCTGGTTGGCATACCAGGCTTCTGCCTCCTGGCTGTCAGCCAGGAGCTCACCATCCATGCCTTCGAAAGGCGCTGCCTCGACCTGCTGCAAATTGCCCCAGGCATCCCGCTTTACATACAACATCGACCGCTCCTTGCCTTGTTGGCCGCCCTGAATAAACAACCCCGCTTCCTTATGGTAGCGGGGTTGTGGTCATCAGCTATGGTCGATTTTGATCAGCGGGTCGGCACCGGCAATCAGCGAATTGACCAGATCAGACTGGCTGAGGTTGCCAGGGTTGAGGTTGACTGGGTTGCCACCGTTTTCCAGCTTGATGGTTACATCTGCGTTGCTGCCGCTGGCATCTAGTACTCCGGTGCTGCTTATCAACAAGGTGGATGTTGCGGTGTCGACGCGCAAGTAATTGAGAATATTGCCGTCATTCTCGCCTTGCAGTAGATCATGCAGATCAATGCGGTCACCTTCACCGGCATTGAAGTCCTTGATTACATCCTGGCCGGTATGGCCAGTTTGCCAGACGAAAGTATCGGCCCCCTTACCACCCAACAGAATGTCGTTGCCGGTGCCACCAATCAGGCGGTCGTGGCCTGCACCACCCTCAAGACGGTCATCTCCGGCGCCACCGAGCAATAAGTCATCCTCATGGTTACCGATCAGCAAATCGCTACCGGCGGAACCGTTTATTGTGCCGTTGCCCGTCACTAGGTTTGGTGCGCTGTAAGGTGAGTTGGCAATAGCAACGACCAAGTTGGCGCTGGCCGTATCACCGTCCGGCTGTGTCAGGGTGTAAGTGAAGGTATCCGTTTTCCCGAGATTACTCATGTTAGCGGCGGGGGTGTAGGTGTAGCTGCCATTGGCGGCAATGCTCAGGGTGCCGAACTGACCTGCAATCAGAGTGGTACCCGTTGCAGCAACGGTGCTGTTGATACCATTTACGTTGACCGCTGTGATAACGGCCCCTTCAACACCCAGCACATCGACTGCACCCCAGCTATTGCTGCTCTGCAGATAGTTATTGCTGTCGCTGATGACATTGCCTGAGGTGGCCGATACTTCAGTTACCGGGTTGGTGAGCGTGGTAGTCAGAACAAGGTTACTCAGCGTCACGCTGGCATTCGAGAAGTTGTTGCTGTTGTCCTGCACCCGAATCTGCATGCGGTATGTGACGCCATCAAGCAGGCCGTTGATCGGGCCGGTGCTGGCGTTCAGGGTTTGATAGCTAGGCTCGCTCCAAGATGAGCCATTCCACTGTTGTAGGCGGAATTGGAAGGTGTCGTTATTGGAGTTGTTGCTGTTGAAAGCTGTATTGAACGCGAGTGTGGCGCTGCCACCCGATACGGTGAAGGCGGTACCTGTCGTAAAGGTCGGGGCCTGTTGCCCGCTGTTACGAGAATCGCTGGCTGTCAGATTGCTTAGTGAAGTAGTTTCGCTGGTTCTCAGGGAAACCACTGATTGGGCGAAGTTATCACTTGCTTCGACGCTATTGATCATCAGCTGTGTAGTACGAGAGGCACTCTCGCTCGTAGCGTTTTCCGTGCTGACAGCCTGAACATTCAGCTGAACATTGTGCAGATCCTGATTGCTTACCAGCTTGAGTCCAACCAGTTGGTTGCTATTGAGGATGTACTGGCCATTGCCATTGGCGACGAGTGAGCCGTTGTTGTTCTGCAACACACTGCCAGCTGGCACGCCATCAATAATGACCTGCAGACCTTCACTACCGTCGGTGTCCGTCAGACGCGCATCAACACTGATGTTGTAGCTGTATTGACTGGCAGTGCTTAAAGCAATGTTATCGAGGAACATACCGCGGCCATCAGCCAGGTCGGCATTGGAGGCTTCGCGCAATTCGATGGTCTGATTGGTGCCAGTGCCAATGAAGTTAACACTGCCTTCACGCCAGCTGGTTGTGCTCAGCCCCAGTCCATTGGCAGAGAAAGTGCCTACCACCTGACCATCGACCAGAACTTCGAAAACGTTGACATCAGCACCGTAGCCAGGACGTGGCGTGTACTGGAAACTTAGGGTGTAGAAGTTGCCGGCTTCGGTCGCAACAGTCCGGCTGATACTTGGAGTATCGGAGAAAGCAGAGTTAGTGGCGCTATTGAGCTCGACATAACGGGTACCGCTATAGCCTTGTTCACTCGAGCTGTTCTGCGTTGCGTCGCGTACTTCAATGGCTGTAGCACCTGTACCTGGGGTCCAGCCATCGGCACTGCTGTAGAAATTCTGGTTGGTAGGCATGCTCGGTGTCGAGTCGAAATTACTCAGGAACAATTGAGTCATGCCGATCTGCGCGTTGTTTACCGAGGCCTGCAGTAATGGCGCATCCGCTACAGGAGCAATGCTGATGCTGACTGTTGCCGCTGGGCTAAGCAGGCTGCCATCGCTGACCTGGTAGGAGAACGTCGCGTAGTTATCACCGGATGCATTGGCTTGCGGTACATAACGCAATTGGCCCGCCGCGATTTCCGCCTGGGTAAAGGACTGCCCTGGGCTTACGTTGGTCCATCCGCTGCCCACGTTGTACTGCAGGGTGCCGGCGTTGGGCAGGGAGTTGATCACGATGGACAGTTCGGCGCCTGTATTGTCGACATCCTGGGCGGAAAACTGCCCCCAGCCCAGGCTCAGCGCCGTATCTTCGCTTCCGGTAAGTGCAACGTTTGCAGCTGAAGGCGCATCATTAACCGGGTGTACCGTTACCACCAGGTTCTGTGTAGCGCTTGCTTGGTCGCCATTGGCCTGCTCAGTGGCAGTGGCTGTCACGCTAAGGTTGAGTGTGCCATTGAAGTTTTGTGGCGGGGTGAGCGACAGATTGTTGAGCGTCCAGCCACTGACATCGGCAATGGTATTACCAGTCGAAGCGGTAAAGGTGCGTGTGCCATCGCTCAGGGTTGCGCCTTCTGGTATTCCGGAAATGCTGATTGCCAGTGTTTCGGAACCATCGATATCCACCAGGCCGGCAGTTATGTCCGACAGCGGAATAGAGCTGTCCTCATTGCCTTCATTGATGCTGAATGGGCGATAGAAGTTGCCGCTTGCATCAGTTTGCAGATCGCTCAGGCGTACGCCTTGATCTGTAATCGCGCTGCTATTTGGGAACAAATCGAAGTTTGCGCTACTGAGGTTCTGTGACGCCCCACCATTCACGGATAGGTTCACATCATAGTTACCCGGACCACTCTGGTTGTGGTGGTAGATATCCAGGGTGTAGTAGCCGCTGCTGGCTGGCGTAAAGCTGCCATTAAACTGCCCACTGCCGCTACCCCAGGTGGCCTGGGCCACATTGTTGCCGCCTACCACAATGCGAATACTGTCGTCACCGACGCCGCTGAAGGTATACGTCTGGCCAGCCTCTAGGTAAATCAAGCCAGAGACTTTGCTAGCTGTACCGGCTGCGACGCCGCTATTGCTTACATCGATCAGGGTCGCTGTGCTACTCGGTGCGCCAGCCTGAGCAATAGCCGACTGTAGGTCATTCGGGTTCGCGCCGTTGCCGTTCGTACCCAGTGGCAGGCCTGTCCAGGTCTGAACCAGCAGGCCGCTACCGTCGGGCAGGTTGAGCTGATCATTCAGGTTTAGCACGGGTGTATCGGCCACTGGTGCGATGTCGACCACAAGCGTGGCTTCTTCACCTTCGTTCAAGCCATCGGTAGGCCTGAACTTGATGTGGGCGTAATCGACTTGTTGGTTACCTACGCCTGAGTCGTTGTAATCATCATCTCCAGACTCGTTCGCTTCTGGAGTGAAGCGCAGCTTATTAGAAGCGATATCCGTTTGGCTGATAGTTTGGCCCTGCGTGACCGCCACCCAGATACCGGGCGAGCTTTCGTATTGCAGCGAGCCATCGTCGGGAAAGCCAGTAATAGTGATGCTGAGGCTCTCCACTGTGGAGTCTTCATCGGTGACGCCGAAATGTGACCAAGTTAGGGTAATGGACTGATCCTCTGAACCCATAACTGAGGTGGGAGCTGCGATTGGCGCGTCATTGACGGTGGTCACGACCGGGGTGTCGCTGCCGTTGCCAGTGAGGGCGCCGTCGCTGACGGTCAGTGCCACCGGCGGCAGGGTGCCACCGGCGTTGACGTGGTCAGCACCGGCCTGGGTCAGTTCGACCTGGCCATTGTTGAGGACGTAGTAGCCGTCATCGTTGCTGCCGGCGGTGAAGTCGACGGTCAGGGTGTCGAGGTCTTCGTCAGCAGTGAGGTAGGTGGCGGCGACCTGGCCGGCTGCGGCGCTGTTCTCGGTGAAGTCATTGGCGGTGACGACGATGGTCGGTGCGTCATTGACGGTGGTCACGACCGGGGTGTCGCTGCCGTTGCCAGTGAGGGCGCCGTCGCTGACGGTCAGTGCCACCGGCGGCAGGGTGCCACCGGCGTTGACGTGGTCAGCACCGGCCTGGGTCA